>Ga0206903_10209_pt2 | contig 18130 bp, 9 predicted proteins | sample Alteio_BWOrgHeat_45_FD_152959 | JGI IMG/M metagenome (GOLD analysis project Ga0206903, IMG submission 152959) | Enriched cells from forest soil in Barre Woods Harvard Forest LTER site, Petersham, Massachusetts, United States -... | ecosystem: Environmental > Terrestrial > Soil > Temperate forest >... | reverse complement strand
TTCGTATATCCGCCATTTACCCTGAACTGGGTTTTATCAAAGTGATCGGCAAGGGCGACAAGGAGAGGCTGGTGCCTATTGGAAATACTGCGCTGAAATATATTGGCATTTACAGGGAACAGGTGCGCGTGCATGCATCGATAAAAAAAGGAAATGAAGATATTCTTTTCCTGAACCGCCGGGGCGCCGGATTATCCCGGCAAATGATTTTCGTTTTATTGAAGGAACTCGTTCGCGAAGCGGGTATTCAGAAAACGGTATCGCCGCATACTTTTCGTCATTCATTTGCGACTCACCTCGTGGAAGGCGGCGCCGATCTGCGGGCCGTTCAGGAAATGCTCGGGCACGAAAGCATCACCACCACGGAAATTTATACCCATCTCGACCGTGCCTATCTCCGCGAAACACTGGAGAAGTATCATCCCGCGTTTCAGGCTTAAAGCGAAAGGCTTAAGGCGCAAGGCTTTTCAATGTACCACACCACTATTCCGTCTAAAAGAATTTTTTGACAATGCCAAGTGCTCCCTGTTTCCACGGAACCCGGTGTGAAACACCGGTACTGGTTTGCTGAAAATGATGCATGTTGGCGATATACCATTCGTAATTCCTCAACAAAGCATCCTTATTTGAAAAACGGGGTTCCCAGCCCAGCACCTGATGAGCCTTATCGATGGACACGAATGAATCCTTCGAAGCGGTTTCATACACCCAGGGATAGAGCGGAGAAATATTCAGCTTGTTGAGAATTCGCAGCATCCAGATGGCCGCCCCGGCCGGCACGCCCGTAATCTTCTTCCCGAAACCGGCGCGATCCAGAACAACCTGGTAGTCTTCTTTTATGGTTGTAAAATTGCGCGCACCAACATTAAATGTATCGTTTGCTTTCCCTGCATCGATGGTTGTTGCCAGATAGATCGCCGCGGCAAAATCTTCCACGTCCATCAACTGGTATTTATTATTCCCACTTCCCAAAACCGGGAATCCCTTTCCATCTTTTGCCCAGTCATAGAACACCCCGAATACGCCGAGACGTTCGGGCCCGATAAATGATTTGGGGCGGAAAATCGGCACACAGAGGCCTTTCTTCCTGAATTCCACACAAATTTCCTCCGCCTTTACTTTGCAGATGCCGTAATCGCCAACGCCAAACAACTTATCGTCTTCCACCAGCGGATGATGATCGGGCACACCATAAACAGCGGTGGAAGAAATATGCACCACCCGCTGAACATGATTATCCAGCGCCGACTGTAACACGTTGCGCGTACCGTCCAGATCCGTGGAATAAATATCCGCCTTCTTATATAATGGTAAAGCTGCAGCTGTATGAATCACAAAATCAACACCCTGCATTGCCCGGTCCACCATCGGCCGGTCACGGATGTCGCCTTTTATTTCATGGATCCGGCTCTTTTCCGGATAATCGAAATCGGCTATATCCAGCGATACCACACTATGCCCCCGATCGAGTAAATAACGGGTCATATTGATGCCTAAAAAGCCGGCTCCGCCGGTGATCAGATAAGTGCTCATAGTTCAGATTAATAAGGTTTTATAAATTTTCGCTGCGCGAAGATACCTAATAATAAAAGTTTTGCAAATGCCCTTCCCTATTCTGGCAAGGTTGTTGAAAATTACTAAGGGTAACAATCAATTTAAATCTACACATATGAGCCTACAAAGATTATTCACAGCAACCCTTTCAGGCATAGTTATCGGAATTCTGATTGCACCGGCCAAAGGAACCGACACCCGTAAGAAATTATCTGATTCGGTCGATAATATTAAGGATAAAATCAGGCGGATACGCGGAACCACCAATGAGGAGCTCGAAGAACTTCATGAAGTATTTGAACATGAAATCAGCGGCCTGCGCGATGATATGCGGGAAAAAGTATTGAGGCTGATCGAAGTCAGCAAGAAAAGCTATAATAATGTAAAGTCGGAAGCGCTTTCTTAGGCTGAACGCAGAACGCTTAACGCTGAACGCTGAACTCTAAAAAGCGTTTGGCGTTAAGCGTTACGCGTTACGCGTAAAGCATATTGCAACGCCAGACTCATCAGAATAACGCCCAGCGCCCCGATGGCATTCAACCAGAGAAAGCTGATATTAACGATTCCTTTCTGGTTCAGGATATGTATACTCACCACAAATAATTCCACTATTACTGCACTTATAAAAACCGGTGTGGCCGTTATCCGTTTAAAATAGAAAGCAACGAGAAAAATTCCAAGAATCACCCCGTAGAACAGGGAGCCCAGCACGTTAACGGCCTCAATCAGGCTGTTCCCGATATTATAGGCGAGCTGGGCAATCACCACGCAGAATATGCCCCACACAAGTGTGTACACCTGCGAATAATGGTATTCCCGGATATCCGTCATGGGTTTGCGGACTGCTCTCTTGTGGATATCATTTATGGTAGAAGAGGAAAGTGCATTGAGGGAGGCAGCCACGCTTCCCCAGGCCGATAAAAATATCACGGCAATCAGTAACCCGATCAGCCCCTTGGGAAGATGGTCAACAACAAAACGGAGGAAGATATAATTGGTGTCGTTGGCGTCCCCCTTCACGTCCTTGTCCCTTAACCAGCGTTGGATGGTGTTCCGGAATTCGGTCTGCTTTTTCTGCATATACTGCATGGTAAGACCCTGGCGCATCCGGTTCTCCACCTGCGTTTCCAGCGAAGGATCCATCTGCGCTATCTTTTCTTTCTGAAGCGCGTCGTAATCGGCCAATACGATTTTCAGCGAATCGGCATATTTTGTTTTTGCCAGCAGATCCAGCTGGGTCTGATTAAAAAATATGGGTTCTCTGGCAAACTGGTAATAGGAAAATACCAACACCCCCAGCAGGAGAATTCCAAACTGCATGGGAACTTTAACCAGTCCGTTCAAGAGCAGGCTCAGTTTGCTTTCGCGGGTAGCCTTGGCCGTTAGGTAGCGGCCAACCTGCGACTGATCGGTGCCGAAATAGGAAAGCTGTAAAAAAAATCCGCCGATGATCCCGCTCCAGATATTGTAACGGTCATTCCACTGAAATTTGCCATCCGTTCTTCCGGAAGTAATTACATTCAGTTTACCGGCCTTGCCTCCGATATGCAATGCATCCGACAAACCCATATTACCCGGTAGCAGGTGAACGACCATATAACCGACGATCAGCATCCCGGCGAAAATGATCACAAACTGAATTTGCTGTGTATAGGCAACTGCCTTCGCGCCTCCGGACACTGTATAGATGATGAGCAAACCTCCCATCAGGATATTCGTCCAGAGAATATTCCAGCCCAGCAGGGAGGAAAGGATGATGGACGGTGCAGAAATGCTGATACCGGTGGATAATCCGCGCTGCAATAAAAACAAAAGGGATGTGAAGGTCCGGGTTTTACCATCAAATCTTTTTTCCAGGAACTCGTAGGCGGTGAAAAGTTTTAATTTATGAAATACCGGAACAAACGTGATGCAGAGTACCACCATAGCCAGGGGCAAACCGAAATAATACTGAACAAATCGCATCCCGTCTGTATATGCCTGGCCCGGAGCCGACAAAAAGGTAACCGCACTCGCCTGTGTACCCATAATGCCCAGCAGGATCAGAAACCAGGATGAACTCCGGTTCAACAGAAAATAGCTCTCGAGATTTTTTTCTGAACGGCTCTTGTACAGGCCATACAGGATGATGCCGACCAACGTTACGATAAGTACGATCCAGTCGAGAAGGCTCATGAAAAATGTTTGGTAAAAAAGTAGAATAGCAGTATCAGCAGTCCCAGGAATCCAATAACGAGGATATACCAGGCTTTCCAGGATTTAAAAACGGGCGGCTTTTCATCCGGCGTCAGATTCATATCATTTTTTTGAACTCCCGCGGCTCGCCATCAGCATAGCCGCAATTATACCCAGCAACAAACCAATGAGCAAACCGACAGTTACTTTCTTGATCAGCCTTCCAATTACGATGCCGGTCACAATGGCAACCGCGGTAGCGACCTCTCTTCGATTCAGCATGCCTGTTATTTCTTTTGTTTATTGAGCGCAATGATGTTGGCGAGTAAACGGTAAGCACCGGGAACACCGGCTGGTAATTCGCGAAAAAAAACAAGCCCTGTATAGGTAAATTTTCCTTTCCCGTAATCTCCGATTATGAGACTGCCGTTCTGGTCCGCCTCCCCCGCATCGTGCATGGATAAAATGGCCTGGTATTTCGGATCCATATGCTGCGCGAAATAAATTCCCCTTTCCTGTATCCAGCCGTCAAAATCCCTGTCCGAAATCTCATTCGGATAATGCAGAACCTGGTGCGCCGGCAGCAGAAAGCGAACAGGCGCATTTTCTTCTGTGGTCCGCGCATTGGAAATACCAAACGGATAAGGTCCGATTCCTGTGGTATCCAATCCCAGATTACGGTTATACTGCACAATCAGGTTTCCGCCGTTTCGTACATATTCCATCAGCACGGAATATTTGCCCGCTAACCAGTCGTGTACATCATAGGCGCGAACGCCGGTCATTACAGCATCCAGGCTATTCAGCATCGTCGCTGTAATATTGCTTTCATTTAATTTAATAACGGTGTAACCCATAGCAGCCAATGCATCCGATACCCTGTCGCCCGCTCCTTCAATATACCCGATCCGCTGTCCCGCGGTTTTCAGGTTAACGGAAACGACAGTGGAACTGGCGGGCTTGAAATAATCAATGCGGGGAATATGATCATAGGAAATGGTCCGGCACTGAAGCAGGGTATCCGTGATTCCGTTCCCGGTTCGCGTAACCCAGGTTGCACTATTCATATTCTCTATTCTTACCGGCTTCAGTAAGAAATCCAGGGAATTTTCAGAACCTGAAACTTCAGTTGACTGGAAACCGGGAATGGGTGTGAGCGATACCGTTGATGCAGCCGTTGCGGGCCGCTTCTGAGATGATAAAAAAGCCGGATGAAAAACAGAATTCTCTTCTTCGTCGTGCTGGGCGGTTTTCTCCTGTTTCCGTACCGTCAGTTCCTTTTCGCTGTTTTTGCTGAATACAAGCAGGGACGGGTCGCAATAGGCCATCTGCGAAGGAACGATCGTGACCGGCTCAAAACGTTCGCCCTTCACCGGATCAGTGTATTTATAATAAACCGGTTGTTCAAAACTGAGCGACTCTCCGGATATCCGGATCTCAAAAACGGCCACCAGGTCTGCCGGATTGCGCGGTTTACCGATCAGCGTCTGATCATGCACGTTATAAGAGCCCGGCGACATAGGTTCCACCAGCCAGTAGGGTTGGGATATCGGTGTATTCCGGAGGCTTATTTTCTTCACTACCGAATAATTGACACCCGGCTTTAAAACCAGGTTCCAGCTGCTGTCCTGTTGGTTCAGTCGCACATTGTTCACACTGATTGAAGCAGGAGAACGGTTGATGATCTGCAGGGTTACGGGGATGGTCTGATTTCGCAATGCATATGCCGCTGAAACGGTGGCCTCCAGGTATAATCCGCTGCAATACTGTATCAGGTCCTGCGTTTCTTTTAATTTTTCGTCGCGCCAGTAACCGGCCGGCAGCGCTTTTATGGACTTGTAAATATCTGCGAGTGCGGGCAGGGATTCATGAGGTGAGGCAGGTGCATATTTCTCAATCATCTGTTCGATCATCTTTCCGATAGCCGCGCCGTTTGCCACCCGGTTCCAGGAATAATCTATATGCTGCATGAGAGCGGAATCTGCTTTCTCCCCTTCGGTCAGCGTAAAATATTCGATCGTACTGCCTCTCGAATGCGGAACACCGAAACCCTGTGAACGGTGCTGGCTGCGGCTATCGGCGGCAATTTCTCCATAGCTTTTTCCCATCAGTTCATTGAAACCGCCCACTTCAATCTTCAGCTGGTCTTCGCGGGTTGTGTTAACAGATCCGAAATTGTAATTGTTCCAGAACAGCCGGGTGGCCTGCCAGGGATGAACTCCATATGCAAATTGTTCAGGAAATTGTTTTGGATCAGCGGCCGCGCTGAACGCCATCCGGGCCAGTACAGAGGATGCCGAATGTTGCCCATGGCCGGCCCGCTTGTCTTCCGGGAAACGGGTGATGATGATATCGGGTTGAAAATTCCGGATGATCCAGACAACATCACTTAATATTTTTTGTTCACCCCAGATCTGAAGCGCTTCCGCCGTAGTTTTTGAGAAACCAAAATCATAGGCCCTTGAAAAAAACTGATCTGCCCCGTCTATCCGCCGGGCGGCCAGCAGCTCCTGGGTCCGGATCAGCCCGAGTTCGATACCCTGCTCGTCGCCAATGAGATTTTGTCCGCCATCGCCCCGGGTAAGGGAAAGATAACCCGTGCGGTATAACCGATCCCTGGACAGCCAGGCGAGAAGACGGGTATTTTCATCATCGGGATGCGCCGCGATATATAAAACCGAACCAAGTATGTCGAGTTTTTTCATCCTCAAGAGGATGTCGGATGCGCTGACCGTTTCCGGAATCTGGGCAAAAGAATTATTTGTCAGGAAGGCGAATACGAATAAGGCGGCGAGCGATTTTTTCATCCGGGATATGCGTCTGTTAACTTCGCCAAATTAATGAATCCCGGAGAAACGGCAGCCGATATTATATTGACGGCAATTCAATTCAATCCCTTCGCTATTTTTACTTAATTTTCAACCCATGCGCATCTCTCCGAATCGATCGGCTTCTTCCTCACTGCCTGTCATATTCAGTCTTTGTTTTTTTTCAGTCTCTGCCCAGACCGGTTCTGAATTCAACTACCGTTCAAATAAAGAAATCCTGTGCCGGAACGGTGCCGTGGTATCTGCACATCCGCTGGCCAGCCTCGCGGGCATCGCCATGATGAAGCAGGGTGGCAATGCGGTGGATGCTGCCATTGCTACGCAACTGGCATTGGCCGTGGTTTATCCCGGTGCCGGCAACCTGGGCGGAGGCGGATTTTTTGTTGCACGTTTAGCAAATGAGAAAAATATTACAGTCGATTTTCGCGAAAAAGCACCGGCGGCGGCAAACCGGAATATGTATCTCGATGCAAATAAAAATGTTATTGAAGGTAAGAGTGAAAACGGAACCCTCGCTTCGGGTGTACCGGGTTCGGTTGCGGGAATATTCAGCTATTTAAAATATGCCCGACTGCCATTCCGTAAATTAATTCTGCCCGCCATCGAACTCGCCGATAAAGGATTTGCGATTACGGCAGCAGAAGCGGCCGACCTGAACGAAAATCAAAAAGATTTCATATCATTTAATTCCATCCCGCCTGTTTTTGTAAAAGCGGGTGGCTGGAAAGCCGGTGATACCCTTGTTCAGAAAGATCTTGCCCGAACACTGAAACGAATACGCGACTCGGGCGCAAAAGGGTTTTATGAAGGAGAAACGGCCCGGCTTATCGTGGAGGAAATGCAGCGAAGCCGGGGCCTTATCAGTTACGGGGATCTTAAATCTTATACAGCCAAAGAAAGAGATCCGGTCGTATTCTCCTATAAAAACGATTATACCCTGATCACCATGCCCCTTCCTTCCAGCGGCGGTATCTTGTTGCCCCAGATGCTGCGGATGGTGGAGGATCAGGACCTGAAAAAATATGGTTTTGAAACCCTGAAATCGGTTCACCTGATGACGGAAGTTGAAAGACTGGCCTATGCCGACCGGGCAAAGTACCTGGGGGATCCGGATTATTACAAAGTGCCCGCAAAAACCCTGATCAGTTATCCATACCTGTATGGACGCATGGAAAAATTCAATCCGGATTCTGCCGGGAATAGTGAAATCATAAAAGCCGGCCTGATTCATGAAAGCGAGGAAACAACACATTTTGATACCTACGACCGGGAAGGAAATTGTGTATCGGTTACGACTACGCTCAACGGTGGGTATGGCTGCCGCACGGTGGTTGGCGGCGCCGGATTTTTCCTGAATAATGAGATGGATGATTTCAGTATTAAACCGGGATTTCCCAATATGTATGGTGCCGTGGGCGGTGAAGCCAATGCCATAGCGCCCGGCAAGAGAATGCTGAGTTCCATGACGCCGACCATTGTATTGTTTAAAGACAAACCCTTCCTGGTGCTGGGCACGCCCGGCGGCACCACCATCACGACTTCCGTATTCCAGACACTGATCGACATTATCGAATTTGATATGTCTGTTCCGGACGCTGTTAACAAACCAAAATTCCATCACCAGTGGTTACCCGATACGCTGTATGTGGAGAATGGATTTCCACCTGACCTGATCCTGAATCTCCGGAAAATGGGCTATAGCGTGGAAACACGCGGTCCTATTGGCCGTACGGACGTGATCCGGATTTTCCCGAATGGAGACATACAAGCCGTGGCAGACCATCGCGGCGATGATGATGCCGAAGGCTATTAATATTTTAGTAAATCTCCGTACAGGCGCGATTCCCTTGCTGATCCAGCATGCTTTTTGTACTTTAGCCAATCTAATCTTCGTATCTGAAAAAAGCCGGTAAAATAGTTCGCAGGACCCTGCTCACCCTTGTCCTTCTCCTGGTTTTTCTTTGGGCAATCATCCACACGCATCTGGTTCAAAACTGGCTCCTGGCGAGGGTTACAAACACCCTATCCAAAAATCTGCATGCCCGGGTTTCCATTGATGATATTGATTTTTCACTCTTCAATAAAATGAGATTGAATGGCGTGCTGGTAAAAGACCTGAAGGGAGATACTCTTATTTCCTCGGGACAAGTGCGTTTGAACATCACCGATTGGTTCTTCTTTAAGGATAAAATTGAGTTAAAGTACATTGGCCTTGCGGATACATATGTCCATTTATCCCGGAAGGATTCGGTCTGGAATTACCAGTTTCTCGCCGATTATTTCGGGTCAGGCAGCACCCAGGAAAAAAAGACCATCCAGCTGCTTGTGCGCGATATAGATATCACCCGGCTGCATCTGCTGAAAGAAGACGGATGGCGGGGAGAAGATATGGAATTGAATCTGGGCGCTCTTTCCCTGGATGCCGAACAACTCGATCTGAGTAAAAAAGTAGCTGTCATCCACTTATTGAAATTCAGCAAACCGGATTTTTCGATCCGTTCATATAACGGCCGGCGGCCTGAACCGCTTCCGGATACAGCCGGGGTTAAAAATGATCCCCTGCATCTTCGCTGGAATCCCGGTCAATGGAATATCACTGTACGGCACGCCATCATTGAAAACGGTTCATTTCGCGACGATAAAATCCTGGACAAAAATGTATCGGATGTATTCGACAGTTATCACATGCATTTTTCAGATATCCAGGGCGACTTCAGAGATGTTTCCTTTGTGAAGGACAGCATCCGGGCAAAAATGAATTTGTCAACCCGTGAAAAGGCCGGCATCAATGTTAAACAACTCAGCGCCATTATCAGGTTTTACCCGGAGGGCATGGAGTTTTACAATTTCGATCTCCAGACAGGCAAAAGCCATCTACGGAATTTCTTCGCCATGCGTTTTAAAAGCTTTGATGATCTCTCCGATTTCAATACCAAAGTGAAAATGGAGGTGGACTTTTCCAACGCGACCATCGACAGCGATGATATCGGGTATTTTGCTTCCGATTTAAAGACCTGGAAGAAAAATATTCTGATCACGGGAAAAATAAAAGGATCTGTTTCTGATCTGGGCGGAAAAAATATCAGGATAAACGCCGGTCTGCATACCGTGCTGAAGGGCGATATTCACCTGGCCGGACTGCCGGACATAAATAAGACAGTCATCGATTTCAAGTCGAATGACTTCAGCACGACCTACCCCGATATCATTACATTCATTCCTTCACTCAGAAAAATAAATAACCCGCGCATCGACCGGATTGAAAATCTTCACTTCGTGGGAAACTTCCAGGGTACCATTCATAATTTTATTACATCCGGCACGATCCAGACAAATCTGGGTACGCTGGTCACCAATGTCAGCATGCAAATACCGGAGAACCGGCCGGCCGTGTATTCCGGAAACCTGCTCACCAGCGATTTTCAGCTTGGCCGTTTTCTGGAGGATTCAAGCCTTGGAAAAATTTCATTCCGGGGAAAAGTACAGGGAACCGGACTTGCTCTCAATACTATCAATGCCAGTCTCGACGGAAGTGTACGTGAATTCAGTTACCAGGGTTATACCTATGAAGATATTTTTGTGAACGGCCAGGTCACCAAAAAAAGATTTAACGGGAAGATCATTTCCAATGATTCCAACCTGCACGCCACGCTGATCGGTCTGATTGATTACAGTCAGGAAGTTCCCAAATTCGATTTCAATGCCGTTATTGATAAGGCAAACCTTCATGCCCTGCATTTTACAAAAGACAGCATTGCATTTGATGGAAAGCTGCGCTTCAATTTCACGGGCAATGATATTGACCACTTCCTCGGAAAGGCCAGAATCTTCGATGCATCCATTTATAAAAAGGGGCAGCGGATGTCTTTTGATTCGCTGGTAGTGGAATCCAATACGATCGACAGCAGCAAGACGATCACGGTAATGAGTAATGAATTCGAAGGCGCCATCGTGGGCGAATTCTCGATCAAAAAGCTACCGGCTGCCTTTCAGGAATTCCTGCACCGTTATTATCCCAGCTACATCAAGCCGAACACCATAAAATTAAGCAGGGAAAAATTCAGTTTTGTAATTACTACCCGCGACGTGGATCCGTACCTGAGTCTTTTTACAAAAAACATCCGCGGATTCAATAATACGAATATCAACGGGCGTATCAATAGCGATGAAAATCTGCTGAATGTAAATGCCGACGTGCCCCAGTTCAACTACAAAAATATTTCGTTTTATAAAGTGGAATTAAAGGGAAACGGAAACTACGACAGTCTGGCCATGGATACCAAAATAGGCGAAGTCTATGTCAATGACAGCCTGCATTTCCCCTTAACCCATATTCAGCTTCGTTCCTTTAATGATATCTCCGATGTCAAAATCATTACCAGCGCCAACCAGACCCTCAACGCGGCCAATATTTCCGCCCGGGTGCAAACACTTTCCGACGGCGTAAAAATAAAATTCAATCCGTCCACCTTTGATATCAACAGTAAAACCTGGACGATCGATAAGAACGGCGAACTGGAATTCAGCCGGAATACCGTCGGTGCCGAATCCCTTCGGATTTACAATGGCGACCAGCAGTTTCTCGTGAGTACAACACCCTCCGGGGAAGGAAACTGGAACGACATTCACCTTGAACTGCACAAAATAAATATCGGCGACTTCGCACCCTTTTTCATCAAGGATGAACGCGTCGAAGGCGTGCTGACGGGAAACGTGGATGTCGTGGATCCGTTCAATCATGCCTATGCCCGCTTCAGCGGAACGGCTGAATATTTTCGTTTTTCCAATGACTCCGTCGGAAAAATAAATCTGACGGCCGACTATAACAAACAAACGGGCATCGTAAACGGTACGGTGAATTCGGACAATAAAGATTACCATTTCGATCTCCGGGGAATTTTCAATACCAGCGACAGTGCGGCGCAGCCGATCAATATCATGATCCCGAATATGGTGAATACAAAAATTGATCTGCTGGAAAAATACATCGGCGCCATATTCAGTAATGTAACAGGTTACGCAACGGGTTCCCTGCAAATTGTGGGAACCGGCAGCAATCTCGATTATATCGGCGACCTCCAGTTGACAAACGCCAGTCTGCACGTAAATTATACGCGTTGTACATACCGCATTCCTTCCGCCCTGGTGCATATGCGCGCGGACCAGATTGATTTCGGTGCTTTTAAGATTCTGGATTCACTGGGCAACAGCGCGCAGGTCAGTAAGGGAAAACTATACCACCGGTCGTTCCGGAATCTCAGTTACGATTTCGCTATAAGCACAAACAAACTACTGCTGCTCAATACCCATATAACAGATAATAATCAGTTTTACGGCACCATGATCGGCCGGGCAAACGTAACGCTGACGGGTCCGCAGGAAGACCTGCAAATGTATATTAAGGGTGAACCGACGGACAGCTCAAATATCTATCTGCCCACAAATACCAGCCGCGAAAGTGCCGACGCCGATTTTATTGTGTGGAAAGTATATGGCAAGGAAATGAAATCGCAGAAACTCAGTTCCTCTGAAAATAATTTCACTGTAAAACTGGATGTGACGGCCAATAATTATGCAAATGTTTACCTGATCATCGATCCACTCACGAAGGACATTATCAAAGCCAATGGTCATGGAAACCTGCAGATGGAAGTGGGCACGAATGAAGATATGTCGATGCGCGGCCGCTATGTGATCGACCGCGGAAATTATAATTTCTCATTTCAGTCCTTCATTAAAAAGCCCTTTGTATTTATGCAGGGGGTCGAAAATTTTATCCTCTGGACCGGGGACCCTTATGATGCCGACCTGAATATACAGGCGGTGTATGAAGCCGAGAATATTCAGTTCAGCGATTTAAAAGATGAATCCACGCTGAATACCGGAAAGATAAAATCCTATCGTGGTCCGGTTTGGGTGGTGGCCACCCTGCGGGACAAGCTCATGCATCCGTCCATTACATTTGATATTCAGCTTCCGCCCAATTCTGAAATGCGCAATGATGCCGGGGCGGGCCTGGTGTTATCGCGTATCAACGGTGATCCCAGTGAACTAAATAAACAGGTCGCCTTTCTGCTCGTCTTCAACAGCTTTGGTCCGCTGAATGCCAGCGGCGCTGTGTACTCTGCCAATGATGCGGTGAGCGGAATTTTTGTATCCAGCATTTCGAGTTATATCTCCAGCGCGCTGAGCAATCAGTTTTCGAATTATTTTCAACGGATCTTTAAGGATAAAAGCATCCGCGTGAATTTCAATACGGCATTCTACAATGGAACAGCACTGGAAACAAATACACCAACAACCAGTTCCGCCAGCTATGACCGCACGAATGTGAATTTATCCGTGATTAAAAGTTTCATGAATGAAAAACTGACGTTTACGATCGGCAGTGCGCTGGACGTTGGACTAACCGCGCAGCAGGCTGCCAATGCGGCCGTGCAGTTTCTTCCTAATGTAACGGCCGAATGGAAGCTCACCGACAACGGCCGTCTGGTACTCACATTCTTTTACCGGGATTCGTATAATTATTTATCTGTCGGAAATCATACCATGAACAGCTCGGGCACCGGCATCACTTACCGCCGCGACTTCGACCGGCTGGACGAGATTTTTAAGAAGAAGAAAAAAGCCGATAGTGCGGAAAGCAAGGATTAGAGTGTGGTAGTTTGGTAGTGTGGTAGTTTGGTAGTGAATCGATACTACCACACTACCACACTACCAAACTACCACACTTGTTTATTGCTCCCGAAGCGTATGCCCCAACTTATCCCGCTTGGTATTCAGATAGCGTTCATTGTGCGGGTTGGACGGAATCTGGATGGGAATGGTTTCTACAATCTCCAGTCCGTATCCGGAGAGCCCGGTTCTTTTTCTCGGATTATTGCTGATCAGTCTCAGCCGGCTCACCCCGAGGTAACGCAGAATCTGGGCGCCCACGCCATAATCTCTTTTGTCCATCGGAAAGCCCAGGTGCAGATTCGCTTCAACGGTATCCATGCCGTCTTCCTGTAATTTATAAGCCTTCAGTTTATTTACCAGCCCGATACCCCTGCCCTCCTGATTCATATACAGGATGATCCCTGTTTTGTTGGCTTCCACCATCTGCATGGCTTTATGCAGCTGGTCGCCGCAGTCGCAACGCAATGAGCCGAGGATATCGCCTGTAAAACAGGATGAATGCACGCGTACCAGAACCGGATCGTTTTCCTTCCATTCCCCCTTGATCAGGGCCAGGTGTTCGTTGGAGGTATTTTTTTCTTTAAAAGCAATGAGTTTGAAATGGCCGTATTTAGTCGGCATATCCACCCGCACAATTTCCTCAATAAGTGAATCCGTTTTCAGGCGGTATTCAATCAGGTCCCGGATGGAAATCAGTTTGAAGTCGAATTTCTTAGCGATTTCCTTTAGTTCGGGAAGCCTGGCCATGCTGCCATCCTCATTCATAATTTCCACCAGGATGCCGGCCGCTTCAAAACCGGCTAACCTGGCCAGGTCTATGGTTGCTTCCGTATGTCCCGCTCTTCTCAGCACACCACCTTTTTTTGCCCTAAGTGGGAAAATATGGCCGGGTCTTCCGAGGTCCCCGGGCCGGGTGGCCGGATCTATAAGCGCCTGAATTGTGAGTGCCCGGTCGTGGGCCGAAATACCCGTCGTACAGCCATGACCCAGCAGATCTACCGATACGGTAAAAGCCGTTTCATGCAGAGCCGTATTATTATTAACCATAAGTTCCAGTCCCAGTTCATCACAGCGTTCATCCAGCAGCGGGGTACATATTAACCCCCGGCCATGCTTACTCATGAAATTGATCACTTCCGGAGTAGCATTGCGGGCAGCCGTGATAAAATCACCTTCATTTTCACGATCCTCATCATCAACCACAATCACCAGTCTGCCCTGCCGGATAGACTCAATTGCGTCTTCAATTCGATCTAACATAGAAAAAATTTATGCACAAAGTTACGATTTAAAAACACCTTAAAATAGAGGCTTTAATCCATTGATTTACAGTAGGAAATCAGCTCACAAAATGAGTACGTAGAAAACCGGGTGGATGTTGATAAAAAATGTTCCGATAAAAAATTTTAACATTTGATTTTTTCTTTTCTTTATTCTTTGTTTCCTCCCGGTTGCACACTAAGCCATAGGCGATTGCTGCTATTGTAATTTTTATTAATGTTTAATTAATCCGTAATCCGGAATTTTTTTTTGCTGGTGCATTTATTTTACAACCTAAACGTAACGCGTTATGAGAAAACGACTGTTGTTTTTCGTCTTTGGATTTTTATTTATTGTTGCGGCCCGGGCGCAGGAAACTACATCAGATATCGCCGGACAGGTGATAGCGGATAAAACGCCGTTGGCAGGCGCCACGGTTACAGCGGTGCATACACCCTCCGGCACCTCGTATAAAACCACTACTCGTTCTGATGGGCGTTTCAATCTTGCCAATGTGCGCATTGGCGGACCCTATACGATTACCGTAACCTATGTTGGTTACCGGACATCCAGTAAGGAAGGCATTATGCTGGATTTGGGGCAGGAATATAAAGCGGATTTTGGCATGGAAGCCGAATCCACTCAACTCAGTGAAGTAACCGTTACTTCCACCGGTAGCCAGGGAAAGGTTTTCAATTCAAGTCATACGGGAAACCAGGAAATCATTACGCGCGCGCAAATCGAACGACTTCCTACCGTAAACCGGAGCTTGCTGGATTATACGCGACTGACGCCGGGAGCGAACGGACTGGCATTCGGAGGTCAGAGTAATCAGTATAATAATATCACAGTAGATGGAGCCAATTTTAATAACTCCTTTGGATTGTCGGGCGTGCTTGGAGGCCAGACCAACTCCCAGCCCATCAGCCTGGATGCCCTCGAACAGGTCCAGGTAAATGTATCACCCTATGATGTGCGGCAGGGCGGCTTTTCCGGTGCCAGCATCAATTCGGTAACCCGCACGGGAACCAATCAGTTTCGCGGTTCCTTATATACATATATAAAAGGTCCGGGTACGCAGGGCTACAATGTCGGGGATATCACGATTCCCCATCAGGATTTCTCCTATAATCTAACCGGTTTCAGTGTCGGCGGACCGATCATTGAAAATAAATTATTCTTTTTCGTAAGCGCAGAACAGGAAAAAAGAACCGATCCCGGAACCTCGTTCATTGCATCGGATGCAACACATGCACCCAACGGAGTTTCGGTTTCCAATGCAAATGCCGATACATTAAATGCCCTCGCCTCTTTTTTGAAAAATACCTATGGATATGATCCCGGATCCTTCCAGGGTTACAGTTATAAAACCGAGAGTAAAAAGTTAACAATCAAAGTAGACTGGAACCTGAATCCGGCGAATACCATCACTTTAAAATATAATTTCCTTAAATCTTCCCGGCAGATCCAGGCAAGCAATAGTGGATCCGTCAACTCCTCTTATGGCAGAACACCCGGTCAGTATGCCATGCCCTTTTTTGGAAGTGGTTATACCATCAATAATAATTTCGACATATTTATTGCCGAGCTGAATACCCGGCTGAGCAATAAGGCCTCGAACAAATTGCAGATCGGATATACCGCCTTACGTGATTTCCGCTCTCCCCTTACTACCAGTCCTTTTCCCCTCGTGGATATTCTGGACGGCAGCGGCAATCCGTACACATCATTTGGCTATGAACAATTTACTTACGGGAATGTGTTAAATACCGATGTCTACCAGTTAAATGACATTTTTACTTTTTATAAGGGTGCGCATGAAATAACTGTTGGTACACAGAATTCTCTGAAAAAATATGAAAACGGATTTTCTCCTTCTTACGAAGGAGTATACCGCTTCAGCAGTTTAGGCTCATTCTATGCCGCTGCGGCTGATCCTTCAATAAAAGCACTCCGCTACGATCTGTCCTATACATTGCCTCCGAACAGTACATTCCCACTGGTCGGACCACAGGATCTTGAACTCGGATTTTTTGTTCAGGACAAATGGCGGGTTAAACCAAACTTTACCCTGATCTATGGATTAAGGGTGGACATTCCGATCTTCAAGAATACATTCATCCAGAACGATTCGGCAGCAGCCCTCACATTCTACAATGGTATTCACCTCAATACCGGCCAGGCACCCAGCGTAAATCCATTGTTCGGGCCCCGCATCGGATTCAACTGGGATGTGAACGGAGATCAGAAAACACAGATTCGTGGTGGCGTCGGCTTATTTGCCGGACCACCTCCGTTTGTGTGGATCAGCAACCAGGCCAGCAACAGCGGTGTAGCACTTTTTGGTTCCGTGAGCAATTCCACGACTACATCGTTCAGTCCGGAAGTAAATCCGAATCCGAACTGGCCGGCGAGTGCAACAAAGTCATTGAGCAAATCGTATAGTCTGAATGTAACGGATCCCTCATTTAAGTTTCCGCAGGCATTGAAATCCAGTTTGGCGATCGATCAGAAACTTCCCAAAAACTGGATCGTGACCCTGGAATTCACTTATGCGAAAGACGTGAATGCGGCTTTTTTCCAGAACGTGAATCTTCCGTCCACCGGAACGCCACTCGTGGGTGCTGACAACCGGAGCCGGTATGCTTCCAGCCAGATCGACCCGGGTGGTGGTCCGGGCGCCGCTACAGTTTCCAATCCCAATATCGGAAACGCGATTTATATGACGAACGTGAATGGAGGCTATGCCTATACGGCAACATTACAGATTCAGAAGAATTTCAAAAATCTCTATGTGAATGTTGCATATACCTACAGCATGGCCAAAGATGTGATGGTAGGCGGATCTACTGCGGCCACCATGTGGGGTTCCAAACCGGTATCCGGCAATCCGAATGATCCGAATGTCGGATATTCAAATTCATATATGCCGCAGCGGGTGATTGGTTCTGCTTCCTATAAATTTATCTACGGAAAATATTTTGCCACCACGGTTGGCCTTTTATTTGAAGCAGCTCCATCCGGAGTCGGATCTTATGTTTATAACGGCGATCTGAATAATGATGCGCAGACTTCCAACGACCTGATCTATATCCCGACTCAGGCGGATCATGATGCCGGAAAATATATTACGGCGAATGGCGGGGGAACCGATACCCGGACTCCTGATCAGGTGTGGCAGCAAATCAATGCCTATATCAGTCAGGATAAATACCTGAACTCCCGGCGCGGAAAATATGCTGAAAGAAACGCCCTGATTTTCCCCTGGTATAAAAGAGTGGATGCGAATGTGACCCAGGATTTTTATATGAAAGTGGGTAAGAACACCCATACCCTCCGTTTGTCCATGGATATTGTGAATGTTGGAAACCTCATTAATAAAGACTGGGGTGTTTATCAGCTGCCCAGTGCGGGAACGGGTTCAAGCATACTTACCAGCGGTGTTCCGAATGTCATCAACGTGGGGCTCATAACAGCGAAAGTAGGTCCGGGGAATGTTCCGGTATACGGTTTCCCCTACCAGCTGGCGGCATCGCAGACACCCTATACAAAATCATTCAAGGATGATACCAGCCTGGCATCGCGCTGGCAGATGCAGTTTGGGATACGGTACCTGTTTAATTAGGCGCGGGCTT
>Ga0206903_10225_pt1 | contig 18147 bp, 29 predicted proteins | sample Alteio_BWOrgHeat_45_FD_152959 | JGI IMG/M metagenome (GOLD analysis project Ga0206903, IMG submission 152959) | Enriched cells from forest soil in Barre Woods Harvard Forest LTER site, Petersham, Massachusetts, United States -... | ecosystem: Environmental > Terrestrial > Soil > Temperate forest >... | reverse complement strand
CTCCGACGGGGCAACGACTATCCTGGCCGCGGTGATTTTAGCCGTTGGCGTCTCTGCCATTGGCATGGCAAGTAGCAATCCGATAGAAATTCACATACATTCTTCAAAATCCACGAGCTCTTTTTCTCACGCGCGATCGCTGTTTGGGTCTCTCTCCACCTGGCTGGATGAAAACATTCGTCAAACGACCTTGAAAGACCATTTCGACGTTTTCACCCTTCCACCGGATCATCTAGACGACCATCTGTCAAGTGTCTCTTACGACGCGGCTACGGAATTGCCGGGGTTGGAACAGACCGTCACACTGGTCGAAAAAACCCGTTAATCTTGGATTAGTGTTCGATAGTTTTTGGTTGGATTAGTTTCTTCGCGCTTTTCTGGCACGAAAGCGGCACAAAGACAGAGACTGCATTTCCGGCTCATGGGCCGATGGCTTTGCTCGTGGTGCTGGCATTCACAAAGAACCATTCGGGAACTACTCATCCATCCAACTTCGGCATCAAATGTTCGCATAGCAATTACCTCTTTTACCTTTCCCTCATATGATACGTCTTATTCCCTCACTGCGAACCAACGATGAGACAAATCCAGCCGGCGAGGAAGGCCAAGCCGCCCACAGGTGTGACGGCTCCCCAATATTTCACCCCAGTCAAACTGAGAATATAAAGACTGCCTGAGAAGAGCAGAACCCCAACCACAAAGAACCACCCCGCGACATTCACCGACGGCGCGTTGGCGCGAGACGAAAGCCACGCAACGACGAAGAGCGCCAGCCCATGGATCATCTGGTACCTGACAGCTGTTTCAAACACGGCTTTCATAGGATCGCTGAGGACGTTTTTCAGTCCATGGGCTCCAAAGGCCCCTAGGGCCACCGCCAAAAACATGATGGCTGATGCACAACGAATCCAGAATAGGGTCATACGTTTAGCTCCTTCCACGGGTTCGGACATTCGAACACTTTACACGAATAAATTTACAACATTCATTTGTGTCTAAAAACTAGCCACATTGACGCATCCTTGTAAACAGCTGTTAATTCATCGTTGACTCTTGCCTTCTGCTCGGCTAAGTAATCCCCTAGAGGACACAGAACCATGAGCCAACCACACATTCTGATTGTCGATGACGATGAGTTAATCATCGAGGCCCTCACGTGCCATCTAGAGCGCATGGGCTGTCGCATCACCTCTGCCAGCTGCTGCCGAGAAGCCATTGAACGGCTTAATACAAAGGATCCCTTGGATCTGGTCATTCTGGATTATTGTTTGCCGGATGGGTCAGGCACGGAATTTTTAAAATCAGTGGGAGAGGATCAGAGATTGCAAAAACCGCCAGTGATCATGTCCTCCGGAATTCTAGATCCTCATGCCCCTGTTTGGGAAGAGCTGAAAAAGCACCTCCCTCCTGTTTCCCAAGCTCTCATCCATGCCTATGTCAGCAAACCCTATACATTTGACGCAATGGACGTCGCCATGAAGGAAGTTCTGGGCGGTGACTACATCCCGGAGTCTCGCCGCCTGCGCCACACCCGGCTCGCGCGATAGCCATCCTTAAATCATTTTTGTACGATTAATCTCCGTGCGAAGACTTTATTCACACTTATTGGCAATCTTACTCCTGGGAATGGCAGCGCCCATCCTGACCCTGGGGGCTACTTATCCAACCAAAAGGCAAAAAGTCATTATGACACCTTATCAGAGTGAGCCCCTTATGGTAAAAGTAATGATCCCCAAGGGCTGGAAGATACAAACCACCGATAAAGCCGTCGCTTTTTACAGTCCTTATGGTGCCCCCTCCGTACGGGCAGCGATGGGGGTTATGAAGAGCAGCAAATCAAACCTTAAGATTGAAAAGGCCGCCAAGGATGAATTTAAGGCAGAGGGCAAACCCTCGGATTGGATTCAGATCACCACGACCGTAGATCACCATCCAGCCATTCGCGTCGTGGCCCCCATGAAAGACAATCCTGAAATGCAGCGCCTCGATTATTATGTGGAGAGTCCGGAAGGGATGTACTACATCCAGTTTGTGGCGCCGCGCGTGGCCTGGCAGCACTACGGCCCGATCTATTCCTTCATGATTTCAAAGGTGCACTTCCTCCACCCGTAAAGCTACTCCTTCACAAATAGACGATCCAGTCCCCGCTCTTCAAATTCATGGCTATAAGCCTTAGCAATCGGTTTTGAGGCGCGGATCCTCTGATCTTCACGCATGCTGCGCATGCCGCGTTCTCCATGCTGAGCTATAAGATCGCGTTCGACTAACCGGGCCGTCAATTCTTCCCAGAAAGTCTTGTCGTCGTATTCATCAATAATCGGATGGGCGTCCCCTTCGAGCTTATCCGAAGCCCCCCAATCTTCTTCATTGCGATCATACGACGTGAAGTCTTCCAACGCCGTTCCCATCGTAAACGAATACACTTTAGACGCCGTACCTTGGTAGATCGGGTCCGGCTCTTTTCGAACGGCATTGACCATCCATTCACCCAGATACGTGAGGACCAGGAGCCGGCGATATTCTTCAACAGACAGAGTGACCGTTATTGGTTCGCTCATACAATCTCCATTCGACAGATTAATCTGATCTTTTCAAATTCGCGCTCATCAAAAGCCAAGCCGCACAACCCGCGATTCCGAGCCAGCCAAGACCTTGGACAAAGCCACCAATCTTCACATCATAGGCCAAAACCCCCCAGCGAGAGAAAATCGTGGTCCAATCATGTTCTCCTCCACCAACCAAGGGCAGGATCTGCGCCCGCGCATCCGCCATGTAGCGACCGATGTTCAAGAAATTCTCAAACAGCCACGCCAAACATAACCCGAAAGAGGCACGGTCGCCCTGACGATAGAAATGGGCGGAAGTCGCAGCAGGGAACACCAGTTGCCCCAGCGTTCCCCCGTAAAGGCCCAAGGTCGGGCCGAGAATTCCGAAGATGGGGTGCCCCGCTTCATGAAAGACAAGGTTGGCATCATCTAATATCCGGACCCAATGATCAGGACTGGATTGCCGCAGCCAAGCAACGATCGCCAATGCCCCTGTGATCCCGACAGCCGTTCCGAGACTGATCGGCTTCCAATTGGGTGAGTGAATTTACTTCACCCGTGTCATGTTGAAAACGACGGTTTCGGAGGGTTTCCCATTGGTGTAGTTGGTCCACCGTTCCGTGAGATGATCAGCGTCCGGGAATTCGAGCACCAGACGATGCATGTGCGAGTCATTGGCGGCGATCCCCGTCGTCGGCACCATCTCCAGGTCGATTTGATGAGGTCCAGCATTTTTCAACACCATATGTGGTTGATTCCCCATCGCACAATAGTGGGTCATCGCCAGCTTGCCGTTTTCATCCGTATACATATCGACCATCTCATTCGGCGTGCCTTTCATCAGATTTTCCTCTACCGCACTCCCGGCGGCCGTAACTCGGAACTCTGTCGCTACGGTGCCCGCCTTCGTATCGGGTCCCATGGGGCTCACTGCCCCTTCCCATTTGCCCACCAATTGCTTTAGTTGCTGCAACTCGGCGGAACCAGCCTTCATCTGCACCGCTTCATGGGCCATGACTGCACACGGAACAAACAGGCTTAATGACAGGAGCGTAACACCGATTAGATTTTTCATGAAATTATCCCGGATGCTGATTGGCGAACTGGATCGCCTTATTGATTTCTTCGATCGCCGCCTGGATGCCTTGTTCGGCCCGGGCCCGATCTCCGCCAAACTGTTCCGGCCCATTGTAGGCCATACGGAGTTGATTTAACGCCTGCTCACAATGCATTTTGGCGGCGTTCAGGTGAGGATGACGGCCTCCCGCCGCCGAGACATCGGGAGCGATAGAAAATCCAAGAATTCCCAATCCAATCACTAGCAGTTTCAATCTTTTCATGGTTTGTTCTCCTTTAATCTGGACTTGAGGGGCAACGGAAAAATCGTGTCACATTAAATCCAACTCGTCAATATTTTAGTCTGCTATTTTCCTGAAGCGAGGGGATTTGCTTAACTAATATTGCGTCTAAAGGATAACGAACGGGAGGACACCCCGCCATGGTAAACCACAAAATAGTCTCACGCCAAAAATGGCTTAAAGCACGTAAGGCGCTTCTCATAAAAGAGAAGAAATTTACCCGCGCCGGCGACCAGATAGCTCAAGATCGCCAAAATTTACCCTGGGTGAAGGTGGACCAGGAATATGTCTTTAATGGACCCAACGGTCGGGAAACTCTGGAGCAGCTTTTTGGCAAAAAGAGCCAGCTGATCGTTTATCACTTCATGTTCGGACCAAAGTGGAAAGACGGTTGCCCGCACTGCTCATTTTGGGCTGATCATTACGATGCCATGCTTCCTCACTTGGGCGCTCGCGACACCAGTTTTGCGGTCATTTCTCGGGCGTCGTTCGCCGAGATCAAACCGTTTAAGAAGCGAATGGGCTGGGGCTTCAAGTGGGTCTCCTCGAACCGGAACAACTTCAATTACGACTATAACGTATCGTTTACGTCGGAAGACATCAAAAACAAGAGGGTGTTCTACAACTATGTCACAGGAGATATGCCCATGACGGATCGGGAGGGCATCAGCATCTTCTTCAAGGACAAGAAGGGAGACATCTTTCACACCTACTCGACCTTTGCGCGCGGGATCGAGATCGTGAATACGACCTATCGCTTCCTTGATTTGCTCCCCAAAGGCCGCGATGAACAGGGTCGCGGACAGTTCTGGGTCCGCTATCACGACAAGTACAAAGGTTGATCTCTCGATCAACAGTCATTTACAGAGGGTTTTCTCCTCGAATAACGCGAATCAGAACAAGGATGATAGCGAGCACGAGCAGGAAATGAATCCAGCCATGAAGCGTATAGGAGCTGACCAGTCCAAGCACCCAGAGAATGATCAAAATAACAGAGATCGTCCACAGCATGGTGTAGTCCTCCTTTATTATTAGGCCGTCTTATTATCTTGCTACTCCATCAGACACTTTGAGCTGCGGTCTGGATACATTCCTTTTGGTGGATTTTTCCCCTGAAAGAAAGGGGGTTAGGAACATTCTTGAGATTCATCATAGGGATACAGGATGAGGTGACCCTCTTTGTTTCGCCACCTTGCCCACCCTTCCACGCAAGGAACTCTCTGCGTGCTCATATTGGGAATACAGGCTCTTAGGGGATCGGCAGGCGTGAAACATTCATTTTCAAGACAGACGACATGAACCCAGTCTCCACTTCTGGTTTTATCCTTTGCTGGGATTAGGCCTTCGCCGTCTTCGTAACTGGCGCAATCTGTTAAATCCTCGGCTGTGTCCTCCGGGTGGTTCCTCACGGGAACAGCCCGAACGGGATCCACGATCTCATGAGCCGTGTGGTAGGCCCCCAAGGACTGCAGCCATTCAAACAAGGGATGCGTAGACATCACAAGGCCGTTCGTATGCTGATCTTTGATCCATGTCGTAGCTCCCGATTGCGGTGTGAGCACAATTTGATACCAATCTCCCTGGCGGGCTTTAAGCAGGAAATAATAAACGGCCTGGTCACCGCGGGTTTCCAGACCCAACATCGTCACGCCGCAATCTAAGGAAAATGGAATATCGGGACTGGAATCCAAACCACAGGAGTCCGGCCTTCGGGCTGCATCTGGCCTTAGATACTGAATCAATTCCGCATCGGCATCCCCATGGGGTAAGGCTTTAAGATCCACCGCAACCAGGAGGATCTCCGCCTTGGGGGTGATGGGTATACCGTCAAAGAAGTTTTCATCCATCATGAAGGTGGGGCGACTATCGGGATCCGCGCGACAGGGCAGAACAAAAAGAACGGACAGGAAAATTGATGACAAAATACGATAGCGTTTCATTCCATAGCTCTCCCAATAGAGGATAGCGTTTTTGGAATGGCCTATGCCAGGTGGGTTTTAAGAACCGTGTCGGTCGGAATTGGATGATTCGAAACTAAAATCAGGAGTAGGCGCCGCTTTCCATAAGTGGGCTTCAAAACCATTCTCGATCTTATAGATTCGGACGGTGTCGCCAGGAACAAGTCCCGGGGAAGCACTCTCGACATCGTAATAACGACCGCCGTCAAATTGAATAGACGTCATGCTGCCAATTCTCTTCACAGCCTCGATGCGGCCTTCATATTCAGGGTGCGAGTATTCGCCGATATGCGCACCGGCCATATCCAATTTCCCCGAAGCGCGGTCGACGCTAGCGCAACCCGTCGCCCCGATCAGGCCGGCGACTAAAATTAGTTTTCCCATCAAGCGTAAATTGGCCATTTCATTTCTCCTTGCGGACTATCTTAGACCTAGTTTAATAGCTCACGGTTACATGACGATGTCATTTGGGTTACATTTTGATTACGAAGGAATTAGAGGGGTTGGCCTGTTTGTTGCTTCTTGGCAATGTAGAGCCGGATTAGGACATAGGACAAAACGACCACAAAATCCGATACGATTTCAATAATAGGGATAATTTCGAAAAAAGACAGGACAAGATACCCGATGACCAGCCCTAGCGCAGCCCGCGGATAACGCGCCACCCATCCTGCCACCTTCTTCAACACCCATTTATAAATCATTCAATGGCACCTTTAATGCAGACTTCTCTGTTGCCGGCGGACGGCTGCATCGGCCTCATACTGACGTTGCTCCTGAATTTTGGGAATGGCAATCAAAACCAGCAACGTCACGAAGATGTCCGCCGCGATGACTGACCAAGTGGCACGTCCCCAGGGCTCCGCATGTCCTAGCAGGATCTGTCGCATTTTGCGGAAAGTCACCACCGTCAAGAACAAAGCCAGAGATCCCGCCCCAATAGCTACGAGGGCAGAGAAGAGGACACCCGAAAGCTCAGTAAACCCGACGTAAACGAATCCCAGCCCCAAGGCCAAACAGGCCAGGAACACAGGAATAAAGAATAAAACGGCCACCCAACGTGAAACACCGGAGGAAGAATTCATTGAACCTCCATCTCTCAAGGATTGAATGAGGTGAGGATACTGTTTATGGGTGGATTATTCCAGGACCGGTCAACGTAACCTAAAATCCTTAATCTGTGTCCAACGATCTGTATGAGAAAAGTTTTAATGCGTATCGTTTTTAGTTTTGTGTTCTTCGTCACTTGTGCGGTCATGGGAGTCCGGGCCCACGCCGATGATGCTCCGACCGATGCCGCTCCTACCGATCAGCCCCCCGCCGCCTCGACAACGACAGTGCCGCGGCCATGGAAAGATACGGGGGAATTCTCCGTCGTGAGTGCCAATGGGAACAGTCGGACAAACACGATCTCCGCGAAAGAAACCTTCGACTACAACTGGGCGAAAAACTTACTGGAACTGGGAGGCAGCGGTTTAGGATCCAATAGCGGGCGGCAAGTCACTTCAGAGCAATATCACGCCGGCGAAAAAATCCGGCATAGTCTCATTGGCGATAATTTCGTGATGGAACAGTTCAGCTGGGATAAAAACCGCTTTGCCGGTATCCAGTCGCAGTATAGTTCCACGGGTGGATTGGGCCGGACGCTCTTTACATTTTCGAGAGACAAATTAACGACTGAATTCGGCGGCGGCTATACGTTTGAGGAGCATACAGACGGAACACACGATGATTTTCCTTCGGGCCGGGCCTACGCGAAATACGTTCATACGCTGAGCCCAACAGCCTCATTTACTCAAGACGCGGAATATTTGCATAACTTTAACAATTATAAGGATTACCGCCTGAATACAGAGACGGCCCTTATCGCTTCTTTAACCGCCCATCTTTCACTGAAGGCCTCCTACACCTGGAAGCGAGCGGCGGAACCTCCGATCGGTTTTGGGAAGGACGATACCATCACCTCCGTAGCGATGCTCATCAATTATTAGAACGGCTTGAGCGCTATTCTCCCGTACGCCACGAATGCGAGCAAGATGGCGGGCACCACACCCCAGAGCATGCCCGGAAACCCGGCATACTTGGCGAAGAGTACGCAGCCTAAGAGCGAGTTTACGGCCAGGTACACGGCCGATAGACCGATGAGTTTGGTTAACCCCCTGATCACACCAGGCAATACCAAACCTACGGAAAATAGGATCTGGAGTACGAAGAGTGTCACCCAGAAAGGCTTTGGCAAAGCGCTCGCCCAAGCGCTTTTGAGTTGGTCATAATTAAATAACGCGTACATCCCACCCGAAATATTCCAAAAGGCCAGCAAGATTTGAAGTACCCATAGCGGAAAGTTCATTTGTTTCCTCCTTTCTCACCTTTAATCACTTTGTGTCGGAATCGCTTCACGGCATTATGGCCATATTTGTGAAATAATTCTTCCCCGGCGGCGATGGGTCGTCGTGCCTCGAGAAAGACTTTCTTCCCTGCCAGTACTTTGACGAGATTCGGCCGTATCGAATGATTGATGATTCCCCCGTAGCCAGTGGGAATGAGAAGATCGCTTCCGACCCGGAACTTATACGGATCTGCATAATGGGTGCATTGGTCGGACACAGAGTCTCGGCGAACGAGGAAACCCGTGACGCGAAGCCGCTCCCCTTTGCCCATAGGAGTGCAAGCAAATACCCCGCGCCCTCCCCCTAAAATTGTTGAAGGACGAACTTCAAATCTTTGACTGCTCTTTCTCATGGTTCGACCAAATTTGTCCTCACGTGGTCTCCCGGGTCAGATCCTTTCGGCTTTGATATTTTCTATAGTCAGTGTCGCATGGCTCTCATTGATTATACGCGAGAAGACTTGGTATCCGATTTGACCATCCTGATCGTTTTAGGGCTGCTTGTATTTGGGTTCTTCCGCTACTTAAAACCAGCCATGGGCCGGGCACAGGCCGAACGCGCGCACCACCAGCAAGGACCCGTCCCCAAGGGGACGGCCATCAACGATTCATGGTCTGTCCAACCAATTGCGGGGGACCATAAAATCCCTCTTTCGAGTCTGAAAGGGAAGGTCATTTTTCTGAACTTCTGGGCAACGTGGTGCGGGCCCTGCAGAATGGAAATGCCAAGTATTGAAAAATTGTATCAGCGTTATAAGAATACGGACGTCGTTTTCCTGTGCGTTTCACAGGAAGATCCAACAACTTTGAGGCCATTTGTACAGAAGAACGAGATGGAAGTACCCGTTTATACCGCTCGGAAGATTCCTGCCTTTTTTAATCTGACAGCTCTGCCAACTACATTCATCATATCGCGATCGGGGAAAGTCGCTCTCAGCCGCACCGGAGCCAACCTGTGGAATAAGGAAGACACGACCAGCCTGCTTGATACGCTGCTTGCTGAAGCTCCCTCCTCACGCTAAGAATTAGGTCTGCCCTGCCTTTGAAGCTGCTGAAGTAGCTGACGTGCACCGACATTCCCTGGGGCAGTGGCGATTACCCGGGTAAGTTCGTTTTTCGCCTCTATTATTTTGCCCTGTGTGGCCAGGGCTACCCCCAAATTGTACCGAGCGCCCGGAAAACTAGGGTTCAGCCGAAGGGACTCCCGGAAATGCATGATCGCCTCGTCGAGATGTCCCTGGGGAGCCAACACGGCGCCGAGGTTGTTGTGGGCTTCGGCATATCGAGGGAGGACGGCCAGAGCCTCCCGATAATGAGCGATGGCTTCATCACTCTTTCCTTCTCCCGCGAGGAACACCCCCAGGTTGTTCTGAATAATGAAGTTTCGTTGTGTAACAGCCAGGACGTGCTCGAAAAGGGTCCGCGTGTCTCGCCAGTATTCCACCTGCCGGTAGGACGTTACTCCCAGTAACAGAAGTGCCGTAACACCAAGTGGGAGAGTCAGGAACTGGAGGCGGAGGCTGTCCAGGAAATCGGTCGTTCCCCAGACCACCGCCAGTGACAATCCGATCAGGGGGAGATAAGTATACCGGTCTGCGATTGACTGGTTACCCACCTGCACGAGACCAATCACCGGCACCAACATCCCGAGAAACCATAACCAGCCGACCAGGAAGTACGGTCTCTGACGTGCCGCCCTCCATGCGGCGACAGACAAAACAAGGAGGATCGCAAGAGCTCCCCAGGCACCGGCATACAGGGGGTCCTTATTTAACGGATAGAGCATCGCCAGGTTTATCGGACAGAAAGCTTTTGAAATGTAACTGACGTAGCCCATCGCCGCATTTGCGAGACGGGCATTCATCGACAAATCCGTGAGCGTATGGGTCGCTCCGGCGTTCCCCTGCACGTGATATGTCAATACACTCGTGGCCGCGGCCATCGCGAAGAGCGGCACCTTTTCGATAACCTTTTTCTTCACGGCGGACCACTTGAGGGGCCAGGAGAATCGCTGCAGGGGCCAATAATCGAGGAGCAAGAGGACCGCGGGAATCGATACAAGCATCGATTTGGACATGAGTCCCAGAGCGAAGGCTGTTACTACCGCCAGATAGCGGCTCACGCTCGGCGCTTCGGCATATCGAGCGTAACACCAGAAGGTCGCGATCGCGAAAAATCCGCTCAGGACATCTTTACGTTCGGCGATCCAGGCAACGGATTCCACATGGAGCGGATGAAGTGCAAAAATCCCCGCCACCATGGCGCTCCGCCAAGGCTGTCGCGTCATCCGCGCGAGAGTCAAGAAAAGGAGTACTGCGCTCGCCGCATGCCAGCCGGCACTGACCAGGTGATGCGCGCCGGCGTTCAGTCCGAACAGCTGACAGTCGAGCATGTGTGAAAGCCAGGTGAGCGGATACCAGTTGCCGGAGAAATAAGTCGTGAATGCCCATCGTAGACCCGCGACGGTCCAACCAGCCTTCACCAACGAATTCTCGGAAATAAATTGCGGGTCGTCCAAGCTGATGAAACCATGCCGCACCATCTGTCCATAGACGCCAAACGTCGCGGCAAGGATCAGGAGGACCGGGAGCGCCAGAAGGGTTCGCGACTGCCAGCTCTCTCCTGCGGCTCCTCCCTTGGGCCCGAGCGCTGCAGCAACTGAAATGTCTCCAGAAAGCGCGCAGCACTTCTTGTATTTTCGGCCGCTACCGCAAGGGCAGGAACTGTTTCGTGCAATCGTCATAAGTAGATCAGATCATGCAATATGAGGTAATATCAAAGAAAGCAGTTCATATTAAAAATCAGGAGGTAGCCATGGTCACAACTAACTGCCAGGAAATTGCCGGGGTCAGCTGCACAGTACCACTTACTGGAAATTCTTTGGATGAATTAAAGAAAAACGTGTTCGCTCATGCCCAGAAAGACCACAAGGACATGCTCGCGAAAATGTCTCCTGCCGATCAAGCCAAGATCCCACAACAGATTGAGGCTATTTGGAAAAAGAAAACTGCCGGAGCGCCAGCGCACTAACACCCGTTAAAGGTTAAAGAAGCCCCGAGTTCTGTCTATACGATGGAATCGGGGCTTTTCTTTTGCCAAAAATCAGCATCGTTGTGTCAGACCCCTACCCCCATGTCCCGGTAATTCTCCCCGTAAGGAGGCTCCGCGACCAGTTTCATTGTTTCCTGAAGGACTGTCAGGGGAATGGTTTTGACCGCCGCCACGTGGGCTTCCTCGTTAATCCATTCTTCGATAATAACGATGCGGTTGACATCTTCCTGGTGCTGCAGCACCCGACAGGATAAACACCCTTTGGACGCCTTGATGCTGGGAATGGAGACCCGCAGCTGACTCAGCAGGCCATCCACTTGTCCTGCCTTGGCTCTGAATTCATTAATTCGCATGATACTCATCTGGATTCCTCCTTAAATATTTCCCGCTTTCGTGCCGCAGCGGTTGTTTTCAGGGAATGGATCGTGCCAGCCAATGTTATTGCAATACCATTAGGTGCGGGGGTCAGGCATCTACCCTTCGATCAATTCGACTAGGGCCTTTAGCCGACGATCCATTTCTAATAAAGCAACCGAGAAGACGGACACAACGCAAATGTAAATAATGCTCACCAAATCCAAGACGAGCTTGAAATTCTCTGTTCCTCGAAAGGCGTTCACCTGCCCATCAATCACCGCAGCAAGACCAATACCGAAGATGAACATTAGTAACCGCGACGAGCCCGTGCTTAATTTCCCGTTCTTCGCCCGTTGTAAGAGTTCGCTTCTTGTGGCAGGACCAGTATTCACTTTTCAGGCCTCCTTGCGCGCCGTTGTCTGGCAACCCTCTGCATCTGGGCGCCAGGTCCCCTCCTTAAAAAATTGGAAAAGGGAGGTCAGGCACCATTAACTCGAAAAAATCGTAAACAATTTGTTTATCTCACTACTTTCCGCGCACCAGTCATTGCAAATTTAACGCCCCACCATCGTGCCAGACAGCCAATAATTTGGCGTTGCCGGCGGATCGAAGTTAAACAACGTCTTAATATTTCGGCACATGACAGTCTCCCTTCAGGAGAGTTCCTCGGCCAGCGCGACGATGATGCCTGCAGGCCCTCGCATGTAGCAGAGTCTATACATGTCCTCGTACTGGGCCACCTGGCCGATAAGTTCGGCGCCCGTGGCGCGCAGACGAGCGACAGTGTCGTCGACACTTTCGACTGTAAACATGACGCTCCGGAGGCCCAGCGTGTTCGGCGGTGCAATCGCCGGTTCGATCTTGACCAGTTTTGGATTACGAAACTTCGTCAGCTCAAGCCGCCCGTGCCCATCGGGGGTCCGCATCATCACGATGTCGACTTGGACATCTTCGAGCCCGTTGACGCGATCGACCCACGGGCCCTCGACTGGCATCTCGCCTTCGACCGTCATGCCGAGCGTGGTAAAAAAATCTATAGCCGCGGGGAGGTCCTCAACAACGACGCTGACGTGGTCCAATCTCTTGATCGTCATGTCTTTAGTTTAGCAGAGGCCGCGTCGTTCGGTCGGCACCTTTCGCTTCAACGATGAGGGCAACCAGGCCAACAACAAGGTCTTCGCTTCCCTTTTTTGAGATCCGCTCGTACCCTTGCGACATGCTGCTGTCTGGTTTCCGGCTTTTTGACGGAGGTCGTCCAACAGATCCATTCATTGCGCGCGAGCGGGGTAATATCCTCCCACTTTGTGCGTGCGATGGGGTCAGAAACAAGAACTTTTCGTAAATCCGCTGGAATTTTATGTACCGTACCGGCGGCAATTTTGGTCTCGCGCTTCATTTCCAATGAGCGTAGCGTTTTTGGAAGGATTATTCCAGAAGTGCGGGGCAGCGGGCGGGGTCATGCACCTGGACTTTAGGAGCGGTGTTCTTAATCCTCTGTTTTATTTAGGACACGCTTGAGCGCTCGAAGGGCTCCCACACGATCGCTGTACTTCAGACGCCCATAAGCCTGCCGGCAGGCGCGATAAAGAGTCACGCCCTTCCAGCGCGAAACCATCCGGCGTTCAGCCTTATCCTTGCACAGCTGTTCGCGCTGATATTCTCGGATGATGCGCAATGTTTCTTTGAACCCTCGCAGCACGCCGGGCGTATAGCCAGGGAGGCCATCGATATCTTGATTCCGGCTTTCCTCTTGCCAAATCCTTTGAGCCTCTATCAATCGTTGCTTGAGTTTCGAAGCGGTCATTGTTCTCCTCCCCTCTCACTCTTGCTGTATCGCCAAGGAGCCAATTGAACAATGAGCCGCAAGACTATGTCGGAAGAACTAATAGACCTAAGGAAGATGTGGGACCTTGTCGAAAGAACTTTTACCAACTCCGCCTAAAATCTCAAACTGGCCAAACGTCCGGCCAGTCGCCTGCCTTATGGCGACCTAGTGCGTTTTTGGAAGGAGGAGGACAAGCACCGTTCACTTCGTGATGGACCGGAGTTGTTCGCGGAGACGCGGGACTTCGTTGGATAGAACGTCCCACAAGATGTGGGCATCAAGACCAAAGTATTCATGGATGACCATATCTCTGAGACCGGCAATTTTACGCCACTCAATTTGCGTATGAGAATCCCTGAATTCACTTGAGAGATGCTTCACGGCTTCACCGAGAATTTCTAGGTTACGTAGCACGGCATCATAGGTTTTCTCGTCGGCAAAAAATTGCTCGCGCGAAAGGCCTGATGAGTAGCGAAGAACTTTTTCGCAGGAGCGGACCAAATCATTGAGGAAGAGTTTATCTTTAGGCGACACGACGAGCGTCCTGCTCGACGGAGGAACGAAGTTCAGGACGAATGGACAACTTCGTGGCGAGATCAACATGACACTTTAAAAGATCTTCGAGAAAGAATTTGAGTCGGGTATAGCGATCAAACGTTGGGATACCGCTAAATTCAACGCAAAAGTCTACATCGCTGTCAGCCGAGGCCTGATTTCTCGCCACAGAACCAAACACCGTCAAAGACGTCACACCAAAAGTATGAAGTTTCTCATCTTGATCTTTTAACTTTAATGAAAGCTCTTCGAAGGTCATCGTGGTCTTATTCTAGCCCATTTCGATATTGCTTTAAAGGCTTTTGTCGCCTGCTGGCAAAAACTTTAAACGTTTAAAGTTTCACCGCGTCCGGCCAGTCGCCCGCCTTGTGGCGACCTAGTGCGTTTTTGGATAACGGAGGTCAGGCGCCTTTACCTCATTTCGCTTGCGAAAGAATTAGGTGCCACCTTCTCTTTAGGTATGGCAAATACACTGTCGGGGATGTCTCCAAAAGTAAAATGTTTCGCTTCAACTTGTACATAAGAGGTCGTAGTGCCCTTTGTGAACGTATGCTCTGCCTGCACAAGCAACCCATTCGTCTTCCAGATCCAGAATTTTGCAACATGTGATACATCCGGTGGCGTATTCGTTGCCTGATCCCCACGAATTACAACACATATTTTCCCATCGATTACTTCATTCCCGACTATTTTAAAATTCCATTGCGCATCTTTCATTAATTCATAAAACTCATTCACCAGTGGTACTCGGCTCATAGGCCGCTTGATATATTGATCTTCAGCCGCATCATACTCATATGAAGAATTCGGACCATCAATATAAATTAAACCTCCTCCCATATCACTCCTAATATATGGCCTCTTGTACCAAATCTTCCAGGGTCCGGTGTAATGCTTAGGCTGGGCATTCCCAGCAACATATGAAATCGAGACCAATTCACATTGATACGGAGGCGCTTTTTCAGCCTTAGCCAGTAGCTCCCGAATTTTTATGTCATCACCTTGGCCGTAACACCAGCTGGATGAAAACATCAGAAAAACCGCCAATGGGTAAACCGGGACTTTAATTTTCATATGTATACATGCGCCTAAATCTTGGCGTGAACAATTGGGGATAACGTTTTCGCCTTTGGGCCTGCCTGCCGGCAGGCAGGTCAGGCACCTTTAGTCCGGTAGATGGCGCGCTTCTATCCTCGCCTGTAGCGTAGCGCCATCACGCCGGATTTGAAATGCTTCGCCTCGGCGAGTTTTAGCCGCGACGCCTGCCAGTCCACGAATAGAGTCGGCCCGTGTCCGGCCACGATCGGGTGGACGACGAACAGGTACTCATCGATGAGGCCGAGCCGGTGGAGTTCCTTCGCGAGATTCGGACTTCCGAGAAGCAGTCCGCGAGGCGTACGCTTCTTGAGACGCTTGATCGCTCCAGCCAGGTCGCCTTTCACCCGGTGGGTGTTGCCCCAAGGGTAGTCGCGCCGCGAGGTGGAGAGCACGAACTTGTCCTTGGCGTCCAACTTGCGTGCCCATTCACGATCCAGACGCGTCGCTTTCGGGTCGCGGGCCACCGCTGGCCAGTAGTTCTCCATGAGCTCATATACCGTTCGCCCCCACAGCATCCCTCCCGCTGCATCCATCAGGCGAATCCAGTACCGAAACAACTCATCGTCAGGTACCACCGCGCGATGGTCGCAGCAGCCGTCGAGCGTGACGTTGATCGCAAAAGTCAGCAGGTCCATGGCGACGCCCGATTTTATAAAAAAAGACCTCCTGCGCCGTTGGATCAGGCACCTATTATTCAAAAACATTATGAATAAAATTCGGGCTTCCGCCTCTAAGTAGTGCGGGCCGAAGAGGCCCCCTGAGGTGGACTAATGGTAAGTCGGGACTCCTTCAAAGTCTCAGATGCAGGTTCGAATCCTGCCCTCAGGGGAGCCTCTTGGGCTTGCATTTAGAATTCCATAGGCCTATACTTTGTGTGAAGGAGTTCCGTCAGTCTGCCTCAAGAAAGCCCCGAGTGATCGGGGCTTTTCTTTTGCCAAAATTAGCAGCCCCCCGCCCAAAATCTCAAACTGGCCGGACGTCCGGCCAGTCGCCTGCCTTGTGGCGACCTAGTGCGTTTTTGGAAGGACGAGGTCAGGCACCTTAACCTTGCTTCTTAGGCTTATAACGCAACGCTAAAATGCCCATATAGATAAAGATGACGCCTAAAAAAGCCGCGGATTTTGCGGGAGCGAAATAAGCAATGTATTCAAGCCCCAACCCTATAATGATCATTCCAACAGCAAAAAATCGCCGTTCTTTGGGATTAGCAGGTACGCGCCAAGGTCGGTTATATGGATAGCCCCAAGACATAATTCAACTTTTCTCCATTTTTGCATCTTCCCGCTCTGTCCCAACAAACCGCCTACGCCTGCCTGCCGGCAGGCAGGTTTCGCCGTTGCCTGGCGACCATCTGTATCTGTGAGCCAGGCCCTCCTCCTTAGAGAATAGGAGGGAGGGGGTCAGGCACCTTTTCGCTTTTGGAAGGAGGAGGTCAGAGCAAGCACCGTTGATTCACGAATACTTCTCAAAGATGTCAGATCTTGACGGATTATCCTCCAGAAAGGCAATCGTTACGGTATCGCCCACTTCCCATTCACCGCTAGCCCAAACTGACGTCTTGCCAGATATTTGCTTACCTTCGCGACCAAAACTGTAATAAAGGGCCTTTCCTCCTTTGAGCGTTTTAATGTCCGTAATCTGTCCTGAAACCACAATAGAGTTTTCAAATAATGAAGAAATCCGGGCTGTATTCACTACAACGATTAGAATTGCAATGAAAGTAAAAACTCCGAAGAACGGCCACGACACTTTCCCTCCCTTCAATGTTACGAACACGCAATAGAACCCCACTAGAGCCAGACCAAGCAACCAGTAGAAGTTATGTAAATCGCTCGAAAGAATTTGCATTAATGTCGGGCATTTTGGCTTATCCATATTGTGTTAGTCTCCTCGATATTCGCAATTCTTTCGCCGTTGGGTCAGGCACCTTTCACTACATACGCGACACATATGAATACTCAGCGAGCACATTCGGCAATGTTTAGAGTACATAGTTTAGCTCCTTTTCTCCGTTGGGTCAGGCACCTTTCTCTGGAATCGTTTGAGTCGAAAATGCCTTCACAGGCAACCACATTAATATGATTGTTAAACTACTTAGCAACCACATCCAATACCCGACTTTAATGCCGTATGCAAAGATCGCACTTGTTAGCCAGAATGTTATTACCAACAAAATCAATCCTACGATTGAAGCAACGTTTCCAATGGATTTATTATTTCTCTCCCACCGCCAGGTTAATAGGGTCCCGGCAGTAAGGAATAAACCAAAAAATTGATAGCTAACGAACTGATACCCATATTCTAGATGTAGGCCGCCCTGCCATCCGGCCACTTGCATAGCAGGCAAGAAAAAACTTGCCAGATTAACTATTGCAGCGATCGGAATTACAATTTGACGGTAATGTTTCATGCAAATCTCCTCATCTGCGGCCCCCGCCCAAAATCTGAACCTCCGTGCGCTTTTGGAAGGAGGAGGTAAGGCACCTTTTTGTACGCGCGCCCTTGAATCAGACACCTATACCTCAACTGATCATTTGGAAACAGAGGGGGCATAAATTGCCGCGTGCAACTCCTCAGTTGCAGGCGTTTGTGGCACATCGCTCGTAAAAAGTTGGTAATAATCCATGTCATATTCCACTTTCACAGTAGGATATTTATTTTCCTGTCCTGGTTTATTGAAAAAACCACCCCACGTCCATGCAACCCGATGCTTCTCATCGGCCGCTGGCTGTCGCCAACCATATTGATCAATCGTCAGATCAGGCTTCCATCCCAGATCCTTCATTCTCTTTTCGATAGACTGAACAAAGTCCTTGGCAGGATATGGGACTTGCAGAGTGTAGGTGACTACGTCATTTGTGTAGCATTGGGTCATAATCACATTCTGAGCGTCATTCGGCACCCAGATTTCAGGGGCCAATTGCTTGGAGCTCTTTAATACGCATATTCGGGTATCTTGCTCTCGTGGTACAAGTGCATATTTACCCACACGGCCAAGACATGAATCTGA
>Ga0206903_10224_pt1 | contig 18154 bp, 17 predicted proteins | sample Alteio_BWOrgHeat_45_FD_152959 | JGI IMG/M metagenome (GOLD analysis project Ga0206903, IMG submission 152959) | Enriched cells from forest soil in Barre Woods Harvard Forest LTER site, Petersham, Massachusetts, United States -... | ecosystem: Environmental > Terrestrial > Soil > Temperate forest >... | reverse complement strand
AGCTCAACTATGTTGCCGTAGAAATTTGGGGTCTGGATTATAACGCAGGCGGTATCATCGCAAGGTTCAGAGGATTCAACGAACTCAACCTCTTCATGGTAACGGAGATTGGTGTGGATGACATCTTTATATTGTGGGTTAACGCTGCTATCGACGCGAATTTTGCTGCGACCGGGTTTTACACGCATAGCCATAAGAGCGGCCTCACCTGCGGCGGTTGCACCATCATACATTGATGCATTGGCAACATCCATGCCCGTTAAACGCGCGATGTAGGTTTGGAATTCGAAGATGTAATTCAGCGTGCCCTGCGCAATTTCCGGTTGGTATGGCGTGTAGGAAGTGAGGAATTCCGAGCGCTGGATAATGTAATCAACCGTGGCGGGAATGTGGTGGTTATAACACCCTGCACCAAGGAAGAACGGAGCGGTAGTTGCAGGTAAATTCTGGTTGGCATATTTGCGCATGTGCGCTTCAACCTCCATTTCGCTTTTGTGCGGAGGGAGGTTCTGGTTCTCAGACTTTTTCATGATGTCAGCGGGAATTGCGGCGAAAAGCTCGTTAACGTTCTTAACGCCGATAGCTTGCAGCATTTCAGCCCGGTCTGCCTTGGTGAGTGGTAAATAGCGCATTTATTTCTCCTGGCGTCATGCTGAACTTGATTCAGCATCCCAACTAACGAAGTTCGTTTTTGCAAAGCAAAAACTAAAAACTAAGAGTTGGCTGGGATTCTGGCTTTCGCCAGAATGACAAATTGTATATGAAGTCATGGATTTTTAACAAATATACAGGGGATTTCAAGGAGTATTTTGACCTCACCTAAAAAACGCCACGCTAATTTTTAAGTGGTTTATGTAGACTTATTTATTCAGGGAACGGCCCTGAATAAATAAGACGCTGCCGTTTTTATTTTATTAAGCAATACTCTTCAAATAATCCTGATATTGGCTTTCGGTGAGGAGGTTGCTGAGTTCGGCAGCGTTATCTACTTTGATTTTGGCTATCCAGCCACCGTTATCCATAGGTTCTTTAAGCAAGTCTACATTGTCGTTAAGGGCGGTGTTAACTTCAACTATCTCGCCGGCGATAGGCGTGTAAATCTCAGAAGCGATCTTTACTGATTCAACAACGGCGAAATCCTGACCTTGTTTATATTTGGCGCCTTTTTCCGGGAGTTGGATGAAGACGAGGTCACCCAATGCATCTTTGGCGAAATCAGTGATGCCGATGGTGATGATGTCACCTTCCGCGCGTATGGTTTCGTGTTCTTTGGTGTATTTTATGTTGGTCATTTCGTTTTCCTTTTATTTTTAAGTTCACAGTTCACTAGTTAACAAGTTCACAGCTTAGTTCTTCGTGAACTCGTGAACTGCGAACCCGTGAACTTTTTATTTCTTCGTCCTCGGCTGCACCAAAGGGAACTTTTTTACGGTGGCGGAATATTCCTTGCCGCGTACCAGTATTTTTAATTCCTCGCCTTCGCCGCCGAATTCCTTGGTAACATAGCCCATGGCTATCGGGAGGTTGAGGGTTGGGGAAAAACCGCCGCTGGTTATCACGCCAACTTTGTTACCGTTTTTATAGATTTCCGCACCTTCGCGCGCAACTATTTTTTCATTTATTACCATTCCGATGCGTTTGCGTGTCGCCCCGGCGGCTTTCTGCGCCAGAACTTTTTCCGCGCCGATGAAATTGCTGTTGTCTTTCGACATTACCCATGAAAGGCCGGCCTCGACCGGGATGGTGTGATCGTCAATATCATGGCCGTAAAGCGGATAGCCCATTTCAAGGCGGAGGCTATCGCGGCAGCCAAGGCCGGTCGGCTTTGCGCCGGCGGCAATTAATTTTTCAAAGAACTCAGGAGCTTTGGAATTTTCGATCGAAATTTCGAAGCCATCTTCGCCGGTATAGCCGGAACGGGTGATGAAAATGGCATCACCTGCCTTGGTTGTTGTTTCAGTTATTTTCATATAGCCGAGCTGCGAAAGGTTGGCCGCGACCAAAGTTTGCAATATCTTTTCAGCATCAACGCCCTGCACGGCAAGAAGCGCACGGGTGTTGAGGTGGGTGAATTTTACGGAGGATGGCATTTTGCTTTTCATCCACTCAATATCTTTTTCCGCGCAGCCGGCATTTATCACCACGAAGAATTTTTCCGCGGTTAGTTTGGTGATGATAAGGTCATCAACAATTCCGCCATGTTCGTTGGTCATCACGGTATATTTTGAGGTGAGCGGTTCAAGCGCGGTGAAATCTGACGGGGTAATGCGAGAGAGGAATTTTGCGGCCTCCGCCCCTTCGAACATCACCTGCCCCATGTGCGAAACATCAAATATGCCGCAAGTGGAGCGCACGGTTTTATGCTCCTCGATGATCCCCGCTTTATATTGGATGGGCATTTCATAACCCGCAAACGGCACCATTTTTGCGCCGTGGTTCTTGTGATTCTGGTTAAGGGCGGTGGATTTGAGCATGAGGTTAGAGTTGAGTGGTTAGAGTTGAGAGTTTAATGTTTTTAAGGGGAAAGTTTGTTTAGGGCAATGGAAAAATATTACCCGTATACATCACCCCGCAATAAACGCGGGATAACAGCGGGTGGGGATAAATGCTTAGTTGATGGGATAAACGCCCAACAAGTGCGTGGCGACAATTATAACAAAACTATTTTATCCTGGGGCTATCTTTTTTCACATCCGGGTTATAGACAGGAGAAGAAAATGGCTGGTTGTATTGGATACCTTCATTCACATTTTCCAGCGAAGGTTTACCGGCCGACTGGGCCGCAGGAGAAGTAAACATCTGGCACATTTCAAGATAGCTTATTCCTTTTTCAGGAGCTTCCATAACTATCTGCTGGCCGTTCTTATCAGTGCCGCAAGCGGTTATTGTAAATTTCTTTTTTGCGTTATTTTCTAATATGTACTCAGTAACAAACTTGCTCATTTGCGCAGAATTAAAAGAATCATTAAGAAGGGAAGCGATCCCATCACCACTTTGTATAATATACTCTCCCTCCGGGTTTCGCTTTAATATTCCCCCTTCAATATTTACTGATCTAACCACTCCTTTTTCAACCGCCAAACCTATTGAAGCAGGTTTACGCTCTGCACCCGCCGCCTCGCCAGCTTGTAAAGAAAGAAGCGCCGTAGGCAGATTATTTGCCTGAGCAATATGCACCCCCGGCTCCTGGTTCTTCAATTCGTCTACTGCAGCTTGAAATAGCTCACTGACTTTCGTGAGTGTATGGGCACCTTTATGTTTTGCTGCATCCTGCATCAAAGCCGGTTTGGAACCTGGCTCGATCTCAGTGTTAATTGCGCGAGTGAATTTGCCTTTTTGTTTTGTTATCATCTGAACCCCGTTTTTGTAAGTTGAGGGCAAGAGGTTAACAAGAAAGGAGGATAAATCAAGAAATAAAGCTTTCCCATTCCCTAGTCCCACTATGGGACTAGGGTGTTCCAAACTGGGCTTTTTTTGGACAGAAAGAGGGCGCCCCTCCAAACTAACTCATTGATTTTCCAGCCCTATATTTTTGGCACAAAGACCGCTTTTGTAACCATCATAATAATAAATATTGGGGGATGTTTATGAGCCTAGGAAGGATTTTGACCGTCGATGACCAGATCGAAGACCTGGAAATAATAAACCATATGCTGGAGCGCGAGGATTTTGAGATAATCAGTGCGAAGAACGGCAAGGAGGCGCTCGACATACTCGGCCACCAGAAAAATATTGATGTTATCGTGCTGGATAAAATGATGCCGGTGATGGATGGGATCTCGTTCCTGCGCCGCTTGCGCGAACGCGACGAGTTCATGTTCACCCCGGTGATAATGCAATCTGCGGCGGATGACGAGATGGATGTGATGCAGGGGATAGATGCCGGGGTTTACTGGTATATCACCAAGCCGTTCTCGGCAGATGTGCTGTGCACACTGGTTAGGTCTGCGATGCGGGTGCAGAAGAAACATAACAAGATGCGCCAGATAACAGATTTTTATGTACAGCGCAGGAAGGTGATGAAATCTGGCATGGAAAAATTGAAGAATTGCGTTTTTGAAGTGCAGACCTTACAAGATGCAAAAGATGTTTCCACCGCCGTTTCATGCAGCTTCCCCAACCCCAAAGAGATAATAGGCGCGGCGCAGGAATTGCTGGTGAACGCCGTGGAGCACGGCAACCTCGGCATAAGCTTCGATGAGAAATCACGGATGGTGATGGATGGCACCTGGGAAGATGAGATCGAATATCGCCAGAGTTTGGCGGAAAATGCGCGCAAGAAAGTTACCGCAACGATAAACCGTAGCGAAAAATTTATCACCCTCACCATCAAGGATGACGGCAAAGGCTTCGACCCGGAACCCTACCTGCTGATGGACAAAACCCGCATGCACAAAGCCAACGGCCGCGGGATATATCTGGCCAGCCTGGCGTTCGACAAGGTTGAATTCGTGGGGAGTGGGAATGAGGTGGTTTGTTATAAGTATTTTTGAAGCGTTTTGGGCGCATATATCCTTTTATCCTAAGTAACCCCAAACCATCCCTACCCGCCGTCGCCCCGCATTCATTGCGGGGTCTAGTGGTTAACAATAAGTTTATATGAAATTAACTGCATGACTGGACCCCGCAATGAATGCGGGGCGACGGCGTATTGCTGATAGATACTTATCCTAAAGGGATAAAGGAGCGTTTTGGGTTGTATTTATACTTACCAAAACATAGATAGTATGAGTCGCCCCGCATTTATTGCGGGGTCTAGTGGGAGTGACCTCATGCAAAAACAATATTGTGTCTATATACTTGCAAACCAACGACATGGAACCTTATACACTGGTTGCACAAGCAACTTGCCCGAAAGAATATATCAACATAGAAGTGGGGTAATAAAAGGATTCACAAATGAACATAAAACTTACAAATTAGTTTATTACGAAATTCATGAGGACCCGGAAAGTATGATAAGAAGAGAGAAACTTATCAAGAAATGGAAGCGGCAATGGAAAATTAACCAGATAGAAAAATTTAATCCTGAGTGGGATGACTTGGCAGAAAGTTTGGCTAATAATTTTTAAAACTACCACTGGACCCCGCAATAAATGCGGGGCAACGACGCGAATAATACGCTGCCGCTTTTTGTTTTTATTGAAAGAAAGTTGAAATTATTGGAACGTCGTTGCGAGGAGTGTAACGACGAAGCGATCCAGTTAAACACTTATTGCGGAGCAATCCGAAGGCTGGATCGCCGGCTCCCGTTGGCCGCCCGCAATGACGGCTTTGGGGCGGGGTTATTCCAGCGCCTGTAATATATCCGCGGCCAGGTCTTCGAGGTCTTCGATGCCTACGGCCAGACGCACGAGGTTTTCGGTGATGCCTTTGGCGGCTTTTTCGGCTGCGGGGATAACGCCGTGGGTCATCATGTAGGGGTATTGGATGAGGCTTTCAACGCCGCCGAGGCTGACTGCGAGGGAGAAGAGATTGCAGCGGTCCATGAATTCCAGGGCTTTGGCTTTGCCGCCTTTGATGAAGATGGAAATTATTGCGCCATAGTGGCCGTGCATCTGGGTTTTGGCGAGGTCGTGCTGCGGGTGGGATTTTAAACCAGGATAAATCACGCGTTCAATTTTCGGGTGGTTCTCAAGTAAAATGGCGAGCTCGAATGCGTTGCTGCAATGTTTCTCCATGCGCAGCGCGAGGGTTTTTAAACCGCGATGGGCGAGGAAACATTCGAAGGGCCCCTGCACTGCGCCGACGCCGTTCTGAATTTTATAGAGGCGCTCGGCGAGTTGGTTGTTCTCGCGCACCACGGCAACGCCGCCGATCATATCGGAATGGCCGTTGATGAATTTGGTGGCGGAATGGACGGAAATATCAAACCCATGCTCAAGCGGGCGCTGGATATATGGCGAACAAAGGGTGTTATCTATTGCGGTGATGAGGTTGTACTTCTGCGCGATGATGGCAATGGCGGAAAGGTCTGCGATTTTGAGCAGCGGGTTGCTTGGGGTTTCGACCCATATCATTTTGGTGTTGGGTTGGATAGCGGCTTCGATGTTGGCGGCGTTGGTCATGTCAACATAGGTGTGGCTGAAGTTTGAGCTCTGGCTTTTGATGTGCTCAAGCAGGCGGTAGGTTCCGCCATATAGGTCATCGGAGATTATGATGTGGGAAGAATGTGGCAGAAGCTCAAGCACCGCAGCGATGGCGGCCATGCCGGAAGCGAAGGCGAAACCGCGCGCACCATTTTCAAGCACGGCGACGGCCTTTTCGTAGGCATCACGAGTGGGGTTGCCGGAGCGGCCATAATCATAGCCGTTATTGACGCCCGGGGCGGCCTGCTCGAAGGTGGAGGTGGAATAGATCGGTGGAATGACGGAACCGGTTGCATCCTTGGTTTGGTTCTCGTGGATGGCGCGGGTGGTGAAGCCTTTATATTTTGTCATGGCGATGGTTTTTGGTTGATGGGTTGTAGTTAGCAGAATTTATCCGGGAGATAAAGGGGTAATCTTATTTTGGCTTCAGGCCGGGGCGATGCAGCTATTTGGATGGCTTTCGCCGCGCTACGCCAGAATGTTTTAATAATTTCAAAGCGCTTTCCAACCCTCACCCCACAGCCGTCATTGCGAGGCCTCGCTTGAGGCCGTGGCAATCCCGGTGCCGGATTGCCACGTCGCCAAAATGGCTCCTCGCAATGACGGGTGGGGGTTAGTATCCGTTATTATCGCACTATACGGGATGGCGCGGCCGGAATTGCGGCGTAGCTGATCTCGTGCTCTTTGGATTTGTATTCGATATATTTGCCGAGCTGGTCTTTGAGCCTGGTATCGCGGGCGAATGCGTGGTTCGGGCCAACTGACTGGTTCAGCTGGTTTTCCAAAGGCGCGAGGGCTTCCATCTCTTTTGCATATTTTGTGGGGTTCTTGAAATATTTTTTTGCGGTTTCGTGAAGGGTGATGAAACTTTGCAGGGTGTTCGCAGTGACGGCTCTATCGAGCATCACTTTCATGGAGCCCTCGCCTTTATTGACACGCTCACCACTGTTCATATTTTCAATCCGCCTGTCAAGCAAGCCATCGGTGTAACCTGAGTTTTTGTTCTGCTGGAACACTTTTTCAAACTCATTGTAAAGCGCAGGCTTCGGCGGCATTTTATGGCGCGCCAACGCGGCGATCTTTGATTCTATACGATTAAGCAGGCCATCTTTTTTATCATACAATATCTCTGCGTAGTGATGCACATCATAAGCAGCAACAATACCGGTTGGTTCACCTTGTTTAAAACTATATTTGCTAAAATCATCGCTTATCGAACTTTGCTGGGGGAACCTGCCAGCGTAATTATCAATTGCTGTTGAAGGCGCAGTATCGAGCACCCTAACCTGTTGCTTATGTTTCAGATAGCCGGTGAGCTGGGTGGTACATATTGCGTCCTGGTTGGTGAAAAAAGCGACATCACCGAACTGGCCTTCAAGTTTTTTAATGATGCTGATGGAGTCTGACCTCTTTTTGCCTTTCGAGAGGTAATCAGCCTGGAAATTCTTCAGGTCGGCGATCGCTTTTGCGGTGGCGATGGTTTCGCCTGACTGCGCGACATAGGAATTTTTTATATCATTGAATATATTTTCAAACTTATCCAGATGGGCTATCCCCGCGGTTGCCGGAAGCTTAACGAACTCGTCTAATTTTTTCCATACGAATTCATTCAGGGGTTTATTCAGTATGTCTTTATTGGTAAGTAGCCTCTCGCTGCCAATTGCATTCTTAAATTGCAGATAGAGCTTATCATCTTTTTGAATTTTGGAACCGAAGAGAGAAAAATGGCTGTCGAGTTCGCGCTGGAACTTTGAAAATACATTGATCGCAGCCTCGGCGGCAGCTTTTTGGCTCCCGGTCTTCTCAAGGTTCTCTGCATAGACCGACTGGAAGATATCTTCAAATTTTTCGGCGCAATATTTTGACTCTATTATTTTGAATGTATTCTCGTTCTCTTTTATCTTTTCTTTATTTTCAATTAGGAAATATTTAAGTTGAGCCCCACATTCAATCACATTCTCAGGGTCTTCAAACTCAGTTTGGAATTGCCTGGCTAAACTTTTATGGGCGAAAAAGGCATCTTTCAGATATTCCATATCGCCTTCATCGATAAATGTCTGGGCGTTGATGTAAACGGAAAGGTCTTTGAAATCCTTTTGGGCTTTTTTCGAAGCCAGGATATTCTCCCGCATCCCATCTATCAGGTTTGCCGTTGTCGCCGAATTATCGGTTACATAAGCGGAATAAGCCGCCTTTATTTTATCGCCATATGATTGGAAGTTAGATGACACGTTAAGCCCCCTTAAGTTATTAGTCCCGGCCATTTTATACATAATTATCAGGAAATCATCAATTAATTGTAACAAAATAGGATTTTTTTACGAATATGTTGATGGAAGGCGAATTTAAAGGTAAAAAACATAAAAATTTTAGAGGTTTACATGAAATATATCTATTCACGGCTGGTGGCACTGGCTGACTGGCTGTTCCCCTTCTTTCTGCTGACGGTGAGGGTTTATATCGCGCGGGTGTTCTTCCGTTCGGGGCTTACCAAGGTGGCCGATTGGGAAAATGCGCTGAACCTGTTCCAGTTCGAATATAAGGTACCTTATATAGATTACCACATCGCGGCCTATTCCGGCACGTTCTTTGAACTGGTGATGCCGGTGATGCTGGTGGCTGGCTTCGCCACAAGGCTCGCCGCGCTGCCGCTACTGGCGATGACCGCGGTGATACAATTCACCTATGACCAGAATGTTGAACATGTCGGCTGGGCGGTGATGCTGACGCTGCTGGTTTTGAAAGGGGCGGGAAAGTTTTCGCTGGATGAATTGATCTACAGGAAGTTCGGGAGGTAGGGTTTTGGCTCCTCCATAATTCCAATGGAAATAAAAAACTTTAACCTTTAAACTGGCTGCGAAATCTAGAGATCTAAAACTTGCAGATAAAACCTGAAATAAAACTTACCGCCTTGCTCAAAAAGGCCGTAGATGGAGATAGCGGCGCTTATAAGGATTTCCTCAAGCTGGCATCGCAGGTGATACGAAGGATAATCGGCGGCAAGATATTCAACGAGGCCGAGATAGACGATGTTTTGCAGGAGGTGCTGATATCCATCCACAAGGCGCGGCATACTTACGACTTCAACCGCAGGCTGATGCCGTGGATATATTCGATAATAAATTTCAGGGTGGCAGACCATCTGCGCAGGGAATATGGCGAAAAGATATTCGAGAAGGTGCAGATAGACGATGAGGCGCTACAGATAGAGGATAATTCTGTAACCGATAGTTATACGGACAACGAATATATAGAGAAGGCGATCAAGGAATTGAAGGATAAGCAGCAGAAGGTGATAAGGCTGATGTATTTTGAAGATATGAGCGTTAAACAGGTGGCGGAAAAATTGATGATATCGGAAGCTGACGTTAAAACCAGCGCGCACCGGGCTTATAAGATATTGAGGAAAGTGATTTAGATTATGGCTGATATAAAAAAACTGATAGAGGAATTATCCCGAGATACTGCGAAAAAGCCAGTGTTCAGGCCGGGGATGGTGTTTTTAAAATGGGAGTTCTTCAGTGTTATCTATGGTATAATGGTGCTGCGTTTCATCGGGTTGCGCCCGGATATCGGCCAGGCCATCACCAACCATTTTTATGTTTCCGAGCTGGCGCTGCTGCTGATGATATTAATATTTTCCCTGTTCTCATGTGTGAATCTTGCACTACCTGACATCAACCAGAAAAAGCACCTGCTCCACCTTACATTAATTCCGCTGGCGGCGCTGGTTCTGATATGGGGCATCGAATTTTTGATGCAGAAAGAGGAACTGGCCGGACTGGATATGGGCGGGTTGAACTGCACCACCTGCATCACGCTGGCGGCGCTGATACCTGCGGCCTTCCTGTTCCACGAGGTTAGAAAGGCGGCACCTACAAGACTGCGCCTGGCGGGGTTTTTCTGCCTGGTATATAGCGGGGCATTAGGAAGTTTTATTTTAAGATTGTCAGAGCCACAAGATTCTGTTATTCACCTTCTTGTTTGGCATTATATTCCTGTTATTCTTATCGGACTGTTAGGGAGTTTGATCGGAAAGAAAATGTTTAAGTGGTAGGTGTTTGTAACCATTTTTTCATTTCACACGAATTGTAATTGGAGCTAAAATTCCAAACTTAATAAATAACAACAACAAATAAATGGAGATGTCCTATGAATAAACTTCTTTCAACTGCTGCTATGGTTGGCGTTCTTGTTGCAACTGCAACTGCTGCTTCTGCTGCTGATGCGCCTAAAACTAAATGCTATGGCATTGCTGCTAAAGGCAAAAACGACTGTAAAGCTGCTAACGGCTCTCACTCTTGCGCTGGTCAAGCTAAAACTGATAAAGATGCTAACGATTTCAAAAACGTAGCTTCTGAAGCTGATTGCGCTAAAGAAGGTGGCAAAACTGCTGCTCCAGCTGCTAAAGCTGCTGCTGCAACTCCTGCTGCAAAAGCTGCTGCTGTAACTCCAGCTGCCGGCGCTCCTGCTAATGGAAACCCTGCACAAGCTGGCACTCCAGCTGCTGCTCCAGTTGGTACAAAATAGTTGTAGCTTGATAGAGCGATCTATCAGCAAACAAACTTTTGACTAAGAGAAAGCCCCGTGAAATTTCCCGGGGCTTTTTTGTAAGTGGTGATTTAGTTATTTAGTAATTTGGTAGTTTAGAATAAAGTTATTTTATTCTAACAATTTCTAAATCACTAAATTACCAAACTACCATTTTATGAATAAATTCGGACATAAAAATATAGGTTTCGGGCTCGGCCTTCGCGCTGAACATTATGACCTTGTTCTGGAAACCCGCCCGAAGATCGGCTGGTTCGAGATAATCACCGAAAATTACATCGACAACCATAAAGGCTACTGGGAATTCCTGCTCGACCTGCGCAAGGATTACCCGATCGCGCTGCACGGCGTTTCACTTTCCATCGGCGGAACCGATGAACTCAATTTTGAATATCTGGCGAAGGTGCGGAAGCTGGCGGAATATTTAAATGTGGAGTGGGTATCTGACCATCTATGTTATACCGGGATGCATGGCATCAACACTCACGACCTGCTGCCGGTGCCATATACCAAAGAAGCGCTCGCGCACATTGTTGAGCGGATAAAACGCGTGCAGGATGCGCTTGGGCGGAATTTGGTTCTGGAAAACCCATCGAGCTATATCGAGTTTGAAGATTCACACATGAGCGAGCATGAATTCATGGCGGAAATGGCAGTGAAAAGTGACTGCGGAATTCTGCTGGATGTGAATAATATTTATGTAAGCAGCTTCAACCACGGGTTCGACGCGAAGGAATATATTGATACCATTCCCGCGGAGCACATCGTGCAGCACCATCTGGCCGGGCACCTCCACAAGGGCAGCGTGATAATCGACACGCATAATGACCATGTGGTTGATGAGGTGTGGAAGCTTTATGAATACACCATCAAAACCAAGGGTTTCAAACCAACGATGATAGAGTGGGATGATAATATCCCGGAATTTTCTGTGTTGCTGGAAGAGATAAATAAGGCGAAGCTGATAGCTGATGGCTGTTAGAAAAAATATTATGAGAACATATAAAGAAACATTAGACCTGCTCACCAGCTCGATAATCAAAAATGATTTTGAAGCGAGCAAAAATATTACCGTGGGTGATGAAAAAAAACGGCGCGTGCGGTTCGCTATTTATTCCGATGGGTATAAGATCAGGCTATCTGGCGCGGTGCGGATGGACTACCCTACCTTTTGCAACTACCTTGGCAAACAGGCCGAAACGCTGGTGCAGAAATTCGCGGAAGAGATTCGTTCCAATTCATATAACCTGGATAAATATCCGGTGAGTTTTGCAGATTATGTTTATGGGAAAAATATCCCGCCGGAAGCAAAAGAACTGGCGAAACTCGAGGCCGCTATATTAAAAGTTTTTGCAGCGCCTGACAGTGAAGGTTTGGCCGCGGCAGAGATGCAGAAAAAGATCGAGGCCGGGTTTGAGGAATTGAAAGTGAATTTAAGAACAGCAAGCGAGCTTGTGGAATTTGAATTTGATGTGGAAAAATATTTGAGTGAATTCCGCGCAGAAAAAAAGCCGCGGAAATTGGCGCGCAAGAAAACCTATATTTTCATCTGCCGCAATGATAACGAAGTTAAGCGGCATATTTTAGACAAATATGAATTCGCGTTGCTGAAGAAATTAAATGCGGGCTTGAGTTTTGGCCAGGCAGTTACCGGGCTGATGGCGGAGGATAAAGATTTTGAGAATGAAATGGGCAAAAACTTCCAGAACTGGCTGCAAAAATGGCTGGTGAACGGGGTTTTTGACGGGTGATGTGTTTCCAGCTGACCAACACGTCACCGCCCAGCACTAGTTGTGGGGTCTAGTGATCAACAATAAGTTTATATGAGTTTATTCTCCCGACTGGGCCCCGCAACTAGTGCGGGGCGACAACGAATGGGATTGGAAGGTGAAAATAATTGTTGGGATTCTGGCTTTCCACACTAGTGTGTTTGCCAGAATGGCAGTTTATATATAATATGTCATTCTGAACTTGATTCAGAATCCCAGAAAAAAATTGTGAGCAGCGCGAACTCTTAATAAAATTACAGTTAGCAAAATTTATGAAAGATATTTTTTTAGTCGATTCACATTGCCACCTGAATTATGAAGGGCTCAACCACCGCATTCCGGAAATTATGGAGAACGCCACGAAAAGCGGTGTGAAGCTGCTGCAATCTATATGCACTAAGCTGAGTGAATTTGAGGATATATATAAAATTGCGTTGGAATATCCGGGAGTGTTCTGTTCGGTCGGCGTGCATCCGCATGATGCCGACCATGTTTGCCACCCGGATGATGCACACACACACGAACCGAACCCACTGGTCAGCAGAAAAAAACTGGATGAACCAATGGCGCCGGAAGAGCTGGTGAAAAAATTGGTGGAATATGCCGCGCGCGAAAAAACCATCGGCATCGGCGAAACCGGGCTGGATTATTATTACGAGAATTCTGCCAAGGAAAAACAAAAGGAAAGTTTTGCGCTTCATATGGAAGCGGCATCACAAAGCGGGCTGCCGATAATAATCCATACGCGCGATGCGGAAGATGACACTTATAATATGATGAAGGATTTCATGAACAAAAAGCCGCTCAAAGGATTGCTGCATTGCTTTACCGGAACTTCGGAGATGGCGGCGAAATGCATGGAGCTGGGTTTTTATGTTTCGATCTCCGGCATCGTGACGTTCAAGAACGCAGTGGCGCTACAGGAAACCGTGCGCGATGTTATACCGATGGACAGGCTGCTGGTTGAAACCGACTCACCATTTTTAGCTCCCAACCCTCACCGCGGAAAGAAATGCGAACCGGCCTTCACGAGGGATACGGCGGAGTTCATTGCGAAGCTGAAAGGTATTTCGCTTGAGGAACTGGCTGAAGCGACGACCGCAAATTTTTTGCGGTTGTTTGATAAGGTGAAGATATAGAAATAGTTCTCAGTGCTCAGTCGCCAGTTCTCAGAAAGAATAAAGAAAAAACTGAGGACTGTGAACTGAAAATCAACCAACCCATTTGCGGAGTTTACCTTCAACCTCATCGACTTTTACCGGTTTGGTGAGGTAGTCGTCCATTCCGGCTTTGAGGCAGCGTTCGTCATCGCCTTTGATGGCGTTGGCGGTGATGGCGACGATGGGCGTATGCTCCTGGCGGTTGGCGCTTTCAACCTCGCGGATCACCTTGGTGGCCTCGTAGCCATCCATGTTGGGCATCTGGCAATCCATGAAGATGATATCGAACTTTTTGCGCTTGGTCAGGCCGACTGCCTCGCCACCATCTTTGGCCATGGTTACTTTTACGCCGAAACGCTCCAGTATCTTTGACATTATCATGCGGCTGACATCGTTATCTTCCACCACCAGAACCTCGCGGTCTTTTATGCTTTTTATTTCAACGTTGCTCAGGCTGTCTATCTTTTCCTGTTTATAAGTATGCACGGTCACAAAGGTAAGCGCCTGGCCAGATCTGCGTTCTGAAACAAGTTTTGCCATGCCGGCCTTAAGCGCATCAAAATGCAGGGGCTTGGTGAAATAGCCGCGGAAGCCGGCTTTCTCGATCTCGGCCTTTTCGCCTTTATATGGAATGCTGGAAATATATATTAAAATTATCTGCGGATATTTATTTTGCAGCTCGGTGGCAATTTCAAACACGCTATCAGGCGAGAGCGAGCTGAGTGACATGATGGCGATATCGATATGGCGCTCGAGCTTATCAAAATTACTTATTATGGTACGAACGCGCCGCGCGGAATTGGCGGAGAAGAACGGCACGCCCATGTTCTCCACCTGCTCTACCAATATATTCTGCGAAGTAACGTTGTCATCAACGACGAGTATGTTGGCATCACGGAGAACGGAATAATCTGCAAGTTTATATTCAGGCCTTTCATCAATTTTAAGCTTCACCGTGAACCAGAAATTCGAGCCCGCGCCGGGCGTTGAATAAACACCTATCTCGCCGCCCATCATGTGGGTTATTTCCTTGCATATCGCAAGGCCGAGGCCGGTGCCGCCATATTTGCGCGTGGTGGAGGTGTCGGCCTGGTCGAACTTGTTGAATATTTTTTCTATCTTTTCTTTCGGGATGCCAACACCGGTATCTTTGACCGAACAGCGTATGTAGATGTCATCTATATTTGCATCCTCATCCAGTTCGTGCTCACCTTTGAGGCGGATATCTATGGAGATGTGGCCTTCCTCAGTGAATTTGAGTGAGTTGGAAAGCAGGTTCATGAACACCTGGCGGATACGGCCCGGGTCACCAACCATGAAGCGCGGAACTTCGGGCGCGAAGCGCAACAGCAGTTCGAGCTTTTTCTCACCGGTTTTATATGAGATGAAATCTGCAACGTCTTCCACCAGTAATTGAAGATCGAACGGAACATTTTCCATCACCACTTTTCCGGCCTCTATCTTTGAGAAATCGAGAATGTCGTTCACGATCTCAAGCAGGCCTTCGGCAGATTGCGTCATGGTGCGGAGGTAGGTTTTCTGCTCCTGGTTCATTTCAGTTTCGCTGAGCAGGTTGGCCATGCCAAGCACGCCGTTCATTGGCGTGCGTATCTCATGGCTCATATTGGCGAGGAATTCAGATTTCATTTTAGCGGCGCTTTCAGCCTGTTCTTTTGCCTTGTGCAGTTCCTTTTCTTTTTCGAGCAGGGTGAATTCATACTGGTCGCGGGTTTGCATAAGCTGGTTGAAGGCGCAGGAGAATTCATATATCTCGTCATTGCCGCCAACCTCAACCACCTCGCCTTTTATTCCCTGTTCGCGGCGCCTGACTATTTTTTCAAACTCACCGATGCGCTTCAGCACATGGTGGTTTATCAGGTAATAAAGCACCCAGGTGATGAGGACTATATCAACCAGTAATATCTGTAATATCTTATAGAAGGAATCCCACTTAAGTTCGCGGGCGAACATGGTGAAGGTGAAAAAACTTATGGAAATTCCCAGCGCGACCAGCGGTAGCACCATTTTTACTGCAAGCGAACGGAATTTTATTTTCATCGGCCTCTATAATAAGTTAAGCGACCACTATGAGCTGATAAAATTTATATTGTCAACCGCAAGTTGTATAGAGCCTTCTAAAAAAATAAATATTATTAGTACCTGAAACAAAAATCTTAGATAAATTTTTGCCTAAACAACGCTTTCGATCTTTTCGCGGATCACCACTTTTCGTGGCAGGGTGACGGTGACGGTGGTGCCGTGGCGAACCTGGCTTTCAATTTCGAGTTTGCCGCCGTGGAGTTCGGCAAAGATTTTGCATAGCGGCAGGCCAAGGCCGGTGCCTGAAACGGCGAGGTCTTTATGCACCTGGCCGAACGCGCTGAGTGCTTTTGGAATATCTTCCTCGCGCATGCCGATGCCGGTATCTTTCACGCTGAGTACAACTTCCTCAACTTCGTTCACATCGGCGGAAACCTCGATCTTCCCACCGGCCTCGGTGAATTTTACGGAGTTCGAGATGAGGTTGATGAGTATCTGTTTTATCTTGCGCTTATCGACAAAAATATGCGGCAGGTTCTTGGCAACCTTGGTGGTGATGCTGATATTGTCAGACATCGCCTTCTCGCCGAACATGCGCACCGCCTCGTTCACAACTTTATATAGAACAACTTCTTCAGGGCGGATCTCAAGCTTGCCCGCCTGCCCTTTGGAGAATTCAAGAATATCGTTTATCAGGGATAATAAATGGTTGCCGCAACCGTAAATATCTTTAAGGCGCTCTTTCTGTTTCTCGTTCACCTTGCCGAAATATTCGGTGAGCATCATTTCGGAAAAGCCGATGATGGCGTTAAGCGGCGTGCGCAGCTCGTGGCTCATATTGGCAAGGAAATCAGATTTGGCCTTGCTGGCGGCAAGCGCGCGTTTTTCAGAGGTGCGGAGCTTGGAAACCTTGCGCGCCATCTCAACCGAGAAGAACGCGACCACCAGAACGAAAAGCAGGAAGATGACATATAGCACAGCATCAGAGAAACGCTCGGCGTTCCAGTTCTTGAGGATGTCATCGTTGTGGAAGATGAGGGCTATCTCAAGCTGTACCGAAGGAATATCGAAGAACGAGTATATCCTTATTTTTTTATCCTGCGGGGCTTTGGCCTTGGCGATGAATAATTTTGCATCAGGGTTGGTAGCATCGTTCTGTTTTTTGCGCTGGTAGTTCTCCTCGAACTTGGCGATCTCATCAGCTTCTTTTTCGCCGAACGGGTAATATATTTTTTCATTGTCGCCTAAATGGCTGATGACGAATTTTGTGAAGCGCCCCTTCTCAAGCGACTGGAAGAACGAAACCAGGTAATCAACATTCACCACTGCCATTATCACGCCGTCAAAACTGCCATCGAGTTTTTCAAGGCGGCGGGAGAGCACCACGAAACCCTCAGAATTCGGCATGAAACTTTGCTGCTTGCCCACATACAGGCAATCTATCTCATCAACCTGTGATTTAAAGAATGGCTCCTGGTTGACCGTGTCGCGGCCTTCCATCCAGAGTTTATAACCGGCCTTACGGTATATCGCTTTTACCTCGCCGTGTTCATCGGTCATGAGCATCGCGGATATCTGCGGGGTTTCATTCACCCAGGCGATGATGTTGTTTTCAGTATCCTGTTTTAAATTATTGCCGAACAGCGCGTTGAAATGGTGTTTCTCAACCGCACGTTTAAGCACCACATCAACCGCGAGGAAGGTGAGCTCGGTATGATCGCCGATGGCACGGGTGACGCTTTCGATATCATCTTTGGCGATGGAGATCTGCTTGTTGTAACGGTCTATGCCGCGGTAGATTATTATGACAGTGTTGAACACAACGATAAGCGTGCTGAAAAGTATGATGAACTTTACAATCGTGAATTTATACGGACTTGCTTTACTGCTTTCGTTCATAGGGTAGTTATTTAGTAATTTGGTGATTTAGTTATTTGGTAAGCTTAAATTCTAAATTACAAAATAACTAAATCACTAAAGCCGCAAGCTTACAATTGACCACCGACTTTACCTCATATATATTTAATATTGGAATCTATGAGCTAATAAAGGAAAATCATTTCGAATTTTAACTAATTAGGTGAGAGGTGACAGGTAAGAGATAAGAGGTTTTCAGCACCTATCGTTTACCTGCAACCCCTCACCTGTAACCCCTCACCTCTTAAAACTATGAGTTCAGCCCGCGCCAGACGTAATATGCTTTCCAAATGGTGGCTTTCTGTCGATAGATATATCATCACCGGCATCATGGTGCTTTTGTGCATCGGCATAGCTTTAGTGATGGCGGCCAGCCCTACGGTTGCGGAGCGCATCGGCCTCACCTATTTCCACTTCGTGCGCAAGCAGGTGCTTTATATCATCATGGGCATTTCGGTGATGTTCATTATCTCGCTGATGTCACCCATCTCCACGCGGCGGCTTTCGATATTGGGATGCATAATATTTTTCATCCTGCTCATCATGGTTGACCTGATGGGGTTTGAAACCAAGGGCGCGAAACGCTGGGTTTATATCGCGGGAATGTCTATCCAGCCATCGGAATTAT
>Ga0206903_10222_pt1 | contig 18208 bp, 16 predicted proteins | sample Alteio_BWOrgHeat_45_FD_152959 | JGI IMG/M metagenome (GOLD analysis project Ga0206903, IMG submission 152959) | Enriched cells from forest soil in Barre Woods Harvard Forest LTER site, Petersham, Massachusetts, United States -... | ecosystem: Environmental > Terrestrial > Soil > Temperate forest >... | reverse complement strand
GCGGCGTCCTCGTGCGTGGAAATAGTTTTGCGGCTGATGTCGGGATAGTTTTTGATGATCGTTTCCGCTCCATCTCCCGAAAGGTAAGTGGGAATAGCGGTAAGCGCACTGGCCAAGACCAGCCAGAGCCCGACTTTCTTAATCTCTGCGGACGCTCCAATAAAACCGATCGCCAAAATCGGAAGTGCCACGAGCGGAATAATCACCGGAAGATGGTTTAAGAGTAGATGCAGTTGCGCGCCGTTCATAAATGAGCTCCTCCCCGGGTGGTGTATTCTCACCGTGACCTCTCTACCTTCGGCGTAGGGTTTGCACTCTGTCAATGGTCGGAGGAAAATTGGAGAGGAAAATCAAGCGAGGGCTCATTTTCGGCTTGGCAATTGGTTGGGTTTTAATCGGATCTGCTGCTGATCACGGCAAAGACTCCCAGAATACTTCGTTGACTCGACCTCCACCGGATCCCAAATCGATTCGCTATTCCCTCACAGACGGCGTGATTTGTTCGTATCAGGGAACGTCGCAATGGCAGACGCCTCTTTGCGATTCAGCGGCAAAACTGCTCAAAGATTATGGGCTTCGTTTCGAAGTCGATGTGGAGGCCTATATCAAGGAAGATCCGATTCCGTTGAGAGTTAAACCTTCGGGGAGCTGCTATGGCGGCGAAACGCGGTTCACCATTAATCGAGATAAACAAACGGTCCGCTGCCGAGAAATGGTTTTGGAGGCTGGCACTTGCGAAGGCGCAACTGGCGCGCTTCGCCATGAACTGTCTCATTATGTTTTCACTCACTATTTGATAAATACCGCTCTTCCTCATTGGGCAGATGAAGGCCTCGCGATTTTGCAGGAAGATTCCCGGGAAATCGAGCGGGTCGAGCGGGCCGCTTGCACCCCGCGCGAGGTTGATCTTAATCACCTCTTCAATTTGGTCGAATACCCAGAGGGCGACATTTTTCATTTTTACGGGCAATCGGCGCTATTAGTTCAGTATTTTTTGGCTATTTTAGGTAGCGATTCTAGGCATCCCGGGATGAAGCCGGAAGCCAGATTTTTGCGGTTTATTCGAGACTCGCCTCAAGGTTGGGAAGTGGCGATTAAAAAACACTTTCCCCAATTTAAAAACATCGCGCAATTACAGAGCTGGTTTCAGACCTATGTGGATAGGCAATGCGCGCGACTTCAGGGCCCCAAATAGGAATTTATTTTACCGTTTCAAGACGTAGTCTTAGAAGGCATTACCGATAGTAGGCTTCCCAGAACGGAGCCACGCTCTCCAACGTTTTTCCGCCGAGGGTTTGGTATTTTAGATTTGGACTGATCCGCCAGGGTTGCTCGACGTAACCGGCGTTGATTTTCAGATCTTCGCCTCGCCGAATAATGGCCTGAGCCCACGCACTATTGATCGCATCCAAAGGAGCGTCATCGGTAAAAAGATCTTGGAGAGCCTTTTCCTTTCGCTCGGCCTTGATGTCTTGGAGTGTTCCTAAGAGATTTCTCACGACTTGTTGGAACTTGTCGTAATCTTTGACCGCGAGCACTTGATTGTCGACGGTTGCTTTGCTTTTTCCGTCTTTAGCTATCCATTCTATCGCTTTATTTTTTAGCAGGGTGTTGACGGCCAGCCAATGCCCTCTTTGATGCGATTCGGAGAAGGTTCGCTGTCCTGAAGTCCGGCGGAGAAAATCTGCCAGATAGTAATCATAGGAAAGGTCGCGAATTTTCTTCGCCTCATCGGAATTGGAATAGATTCCCACTTCGATCAGAAGCGGATCGCTCATAAAGGTGAGAGCCGCCAAATCGGCCCGTTCTTCTTCCAGCGCACTTCCCAGGGAACCTAAGGCCGAAATCGGATCGACATTATTGGGATATTTTTCTTGGTTATAGGTTCCAGAGCCATGCCCGATAATTTCGTGCATTAACACGATATTTTGCCAAACCTTTTCTCGGGCCTCTAGCTCGGGATCAATCTTATTTGCCGGCGCAAAAGCCTCTAACATTTCACGGTAAAGCGCTTTAATCTCCGGATCCTTGTCTTCGCCGGGAAGGGGCAATCGAATCACGTTCTTCGCTCCCACGTCTCGACGAATATCGTCGAAATTTGGGAGATTATAGCCCCCGGAGCGGAAGGAAGAAATTTCTTGGAAATAGTAAACCATGATGGCAGGCGGAGAATAATCTTTAGGAAAGGTTTTCTTGTATTTGGTGTCGTAGGGCATGCCGTCTTCAAATCGCTGCGCCTTTTTTGCCAGCGCTTCCGCGGTTAAGCTGATTTTGCGATCGACAATCTGCACATAAGATTCCCAGGATGCGATCCGTGCCAGCCAGTCTTCATAAACTTCGACCCACCCGATCATGAAATCCACCACCGAAGCAGCTCGATCTTGGACCCATTCGATATTGGCCGCGCGGAAATCGTCGATATTTCCACTATTGAAATATTTTACCATGGCTTCCATCTGGGCCCTTTGATGTGCAGTTGAAGCGTACTTCTCAGCGGACTTGAGCGATTTTACGATATTGCGCAAAGTGACGCCAATAAAGCCCGGAGAGTTTGTGGTTTGGGCAGGGCAGAGTAACTGGCCGTCTTTGCCGCGCTCAACTCGGCAGTTCAACGTGGTATTGAGAGTTCCTTTATCAACGGCTTGCCGCACTTCTTCCCCTCGTATTCCCTTTTGATAGAGATTGGTACCTGTATCTTCAAGGCCTGCGCCGTCGGCACCATCGGGATGTTGCTGCACTTGGTACGAAACGTCGGTTAACAGAGCGACGATTTCCGTTTGATCTGCTTTGGAGGTTTTTGGGGCGTAGGCATTCAAAAGTGCGGAGATCTTATCGGGGGTCGTCGTTTTCAAAATATATTTTCGATTGGAGCTGGCATAAGGTCCTCCACCATCCAAAAATTTAGCGGCGTAGATAATAAATTCAGGAAAAGCGTCTGCCCCGATGATTTGCTTAGTTTGGGCTAAGTTTTTCTTGGCGAAGGCCTTAGTGAGGACGTCACGAATTTTAAGTGCCGCCGGATGGCTTTCATAGAAGAGAAACGTGCGGCCCGCTTGCCCGGCCTGAGTTAAGTGGTAGGCCAGGTGCTTTTCCTTCTCGGTTAAGGTTTCCCAGACGAGAGCTAGAGGACTGGAGCTCTCGACTCGTAAGGTTTTTGGGAGTGGAATTGGGGTTAGTTTTGAGACGGGTTTGTTATCTGCCATAGCAAAATAAGAAAGGGAAAAAAGAGAAACAAACAGAAGAAACCTAAATTTTGAAGAAAAGGATTTCATTGACGCTCCTTGGCGAAAAAACAGTGCTGACCTGCTTCGTCGTGAACTCAAGCGTATTGAGCCGCTCGCGGCCGGTCAACTTCTTTGCGGGATAATCGCTCAGCTTGACGCCCCCTGAAATGCGGTAATAATGCCAGCATGAAAGCAGCTGATATTAAAAAACAGAGTCGATCCTCGTTAACCTCAGGTACCGTAGTTTCGGTTTCACCCGATACCCGGTTAGAGGATGCTCTGGCCCTGATGACTAAGCATCAGATACATCACTTACCCGTAGTACAGGGTGGTGCGTTGGTAGGTTTATTAGTGGACCGCGACGTTCTGTCGGCCTTTATCGCATCGCCCAGCGGTGATCCGGCGTTAACGCTTTGGTTTCAAAGTCAAACGCGGCAGATTTCAAATCAACTCCAAACCACTGAGGTTAGAGAAGAGGTTAGGGTCAAGAACGCCGACGACGATCTGGCCCAATCTCTGATCGTTGAACGCTACATGCAGCGCAATGTGCCTACCATCGACGAATCGACTGATTTGAGAGAGGCATTAAACCGCATGTTGCAGAGCCATGTTTCTGCGTTGCCGATCCTGCGCGATGGCGTATTGGCTGGCATCATCACCGAAAGTGATCTCCTTCGTTTGCTCGATACGTTGCTGAAACGTGGTGAGCCCTTGGAGAATGTGGTCGAGCGCGGGGAAGCTTTGCTTTCTAATCCACTTCTCCAAAACGTGTTTAAAGCGCTCTCCGATTCCGGAATCTAATTTCTGAATTCGTCGACAAATCTCCGCGTTTATTCCAGAGCTTGCTCTAGGGCTGCCCCTAATTTGTTGGGTTTGACATCCCCGACCCGAGGGCTACCCTCAGAGATAAGGGAGGCGTTATGTCAGTCATGCTGAAATTTTCGGAAAAAGAATGTGAATCGCTTCTTGGTATCCTCGAAGCGCGATTAGGGACGTTACGCGCACAGGATTACCAATCGGAAATGCCCCGATTCAAGGACGGGTTGAAAGCGGAAGAGGTTTTATTAAACCGCCTGCTGACTGAAGTCAGAAATCAACAGAGTTCCTGGCAGCTAAAGGCGAGCTAGGCTAATCGCTAACTTCCAGGTCTTTATCCTCTCGGAGGGATATACGATGAGTCATCTAAAGAAAATAATCTGGGGGGTAGAGGCATTTTCGGAAGATAAATCCCTTCAGAACAAAACTGCCCACGCGCTGAAAGCAATTTTATCTCATACGTTAGCTCAAGTGGATCCGGTGTATGTCCTGAGTCCGGATCAGTTACGACTGCCGGTGGAGGTTTTTAGCGATAGCGTAGAGGCGCCCCACTATAATTTCGATAATTTTGCCGATCACGCTCGTGAGGTTGCGGGAGTGATTGAAAAGGAGTTACAGGATTGGCTCGGTGGGCTCAACCTTCCTCGGATGACGACACCGCGGCTCTTGATTCAAGAGGAATTTTCTTTACGTGCGAGTGTTTCCTCCCTGATCCGATTCGCCAAATCTGAACAAGCAGATTGGATCGCGGTGAGTACCCATGCTCGTCACGGAATGGCGCGATTCCTGCTGGGAAGTTTTGCCGAGACCTTGGTTCATGCATCGGAGCTGCCAGTATTGGTGGTAGGCCCGGATTCGGTTGAAATGTCAGATGTCCGTTTTCTAATTTTCCCGACAGATTTTACTCCGGCGTCACGGCGGACTTTTGAAAAGGCGGTTGGTTTAGCTCAGGAGTTAAAGGTTGAGTTAATTCTTTTTCACAAAGTCGTTTACCTCACTCGCTATCTTTCTGCTTTCCGTCAGGACGCCGAAGATATTGACCACCAAATGCGGAATACGGGATTGCGAAAGGAAGAAGCCGAACGTTGGGCCGAATGGGGGAGAGAACAAGGAGCCACCGTCAGTGTAGCCATCGAGGATCTGGTTACCGCAGATGTCGCGTCCGCCATCTTGGCCAGAGCCCATGAAACACCTTCCTCTTTGGTGGTAATGGCATCGCAAACCGGCCCAGTGGAATCTGCGATGTTAGGCAGTGTGACTCGGAAAATAGTTCGTCACGCTTCCTGTCCAGTTTTGGTCTTACACCCTTAAGTGAAGTGAACACCTCTCGCCTCCCATGGGGAGGCGAGAGCCTTACCATAATATCAGGATTACATATCGCCTTGAAACAACATGCCTCCCGGGTATGTAGGATAGCCAGCATCTAAATAAGCGTTAGGGGTCAGGATCGTGAGGTCTAGATCGTAATGGCCATATTCGTAATCCATCGCGGCCAGAGCAAACTCACTGTAAACGGCGCTCGAGGGAACGGTTCCCACCACGTGAATCCGTCCTCCCCAAGAAAGAATCTGAATGTTGGAGAGGTAAGGGGCCAGGTTAGGATGACCGCCGAGGGCCAAGAACATCGCTTCGCGGGGCTCAGAGCTTCGGATCAAAACTCCAGGGGATCCTGCGATGACTCCTTGGAGCCACTGGACCGTTTGTAATAAGTTTCGCTGCCAATATAGAGGGGAAGCCGTTTGGCCATATTGTAAGAAATAGAGGCCAACTCCCGGACTGCTACGGACCTCGAACGGAGCTGGAAAACCCTTTGAGTCGTCATGCAGGGTGGAAAAAGTGACGTCGAGGCAACGACCCGGATGGCAATCATTCCAACGTTGAGAAGCCCAGGCAATCAGACGGTTTTGCGAATCAAACACCTTAAAATCAGCGGATTCCTCTTCAAGATTTTGGGTATATTCGACCTGGCCGGCAATCATCCTGCCTCGCAGTAGATTGATTCGTCCTCCCGGCAGGCCGGGGGCGCTGTAGCCTATCGGTAGGGGAGTCACTCCAAGCTGCGGCAACATCACCATCAAATCAGAGTAGAGCGCCAGAGGGGAGACGAGCTGAGCGTCGGCGCGGACATTAGGAGCCAGGGTGCTCAGAACTAACCCTAAACTTACAAACAATCGATATCGCATTGCATACCTCCATTAAGCAGTCATCCAGTTGTCATTCACTTCGAGGAACTAAACCTAGGCTACACTGCTAATCGGACCTGGCAATCACCCGGTTTGGCAATTCGTTTGCAGAGCTTCTGAGCGTTTGGCGAGCCGAGTGCCTGAGCCACGGTGCCAATCTTGGTCGACTGCATTTTCTCAGTTCCAAATTGGGAGAAGGCGGGCAGAAAAGCTCAGGTTGTTATCGACATGGAGTGTTGGGGTCGACTATATGTTTGGACCTATGAGTGTTGTAATGGAGCCTGAGCAGAAGCTGAGAGAAACCCCAGTAACCCCTCCCGTTGTGATCAATGGGAATGGCGACGGAGAAAATGGAATCGCTGCCGTATTGAATCAGCGACTTACCCTCGCCGCATTCTCTCAATTGGCTGGTCACCTAGCAGGTTACCCTTTTGTTAAAATCGTGGTTGATCAACAACAATCGACCATCCATTTCATTAACCACGCCAGGTTCCAATTTCATGCCGATTATATTGCGGCCAGGCTGTTAGGGATCCCCCAGCAACAACTGGAACGGGAGATTGATGCTTTTAACGAGAGTGTCTATCAAGCACCCGAACGTCGTTTTTACTTAGGGGTTTTGGCGTTACATCAGACTCGAGACGATCAGAAATTCTTTTCGCTAGAAACTGTTGAAGTCGACACCATGAATGCCCAGATGGTGCAGTTCTTCTATCGATTCGTAAAGGAATGGGTAGATCCCGCCCTGCCGATTCTGTTTAAGCCGGCCAATCATCTGCAAGAGACCATTATGGGGCAGATAGATGTGGGAGAAATGCCGCGTGTGTTTTCTCATGAGTTATTTGCCTCGGCGGAGTTTGTTCCGCTTAACTCTGGAATCGCCCAAGGCCGATTGCGGGCCTTCGAAACCGAACAGCAATACCGGGACCTTCGTTCCACTTTGGAATGGCACGATATCATCGTGATGCGAAGGGTACCCGACGATATTCCCAGAGTCTTAGGAATTATTAACGCTGAGCATACCACGCCACTTTCTCATACCAATGTTTTGGCCTCTGGCTGGCAAGTGCCAAATTCCATTCAGCTGGGTATTTTTGATCGGATCGAAAAGGAAAAATTGAATGGGGAGTGGGTGCGCTATTCGGTGCAACAAGATGCTAACGAAGTTTTTCTAAAGAAAATCGAGCGTCCCGCTGAGGCGGACACGCGTCCGGCATGGAGCATTCAGAAGATTACATTAGAAGAACCTGAGATCGCGAATACGCCGATTATTCCGCTGGAAAAACTGCGGATGAGTGATCGTTATAAATACGGAACTAAAGCGGCCAATCTGGGAGAGCTACGCTATGTGCTCGATCACGGTTCGGAACGTTTACTTGGTTTTTATCGAGTTCGTCGCCCACCCCGAGCCAATCTTTTGCCTTACCTAGGCAAGTTTCTAGGAGTTCACGACTCGGCTGATATGGCGCGATCCTGCTGGGAGTTTTTGCGCGAATTTATCCGCATTCCGAGGGGGATAGCGATTCCCTTTGCCTTGCAACGGGAATTTCTGGAATCTCAGCCTCAAATTCAGCAAGCGATAGGCAAATTGAAAATGGCGTTGGAGCTCAACGCTCGCCAGGCCGATTCGCTGGCGGTGTCGTTAGAGCAGATGATACGTCGTTCCCGAATGCCCGACCGCATTCGCAATTATATCGACGATGAAATCTCTCGTCATTTGGGTGGGGTTTCAAGCTTCGTGGTTCGTAGTTCGTCCAACGCCGAAGACCTGGAGCATTTTTCGGCCGCCGGAATTTACGAGTCGGTGAATTGCGTCACTACCGCAGAGAATATTTTCGCTAGCATCAAGCAAGTTTGGGCCTCCTTACTCGCCCCGCGAAGCGTGCGTCTTCGTCAGGAAGTGGGAATCTCGCTCGATGATAGTTATATGGGCGTGATCATTCAGGAGGAGATCCCATCGCTCATGGGCGGAGTTCTGGTGACTACCAACCCGATGAATAAGGGGGACTTCCGCAATGTTTATCTTAATATTTCCCCTCGCTCCGTGACCCAAATCGTGCAAGGAGCAGAGTTGCCCTACCAGTATTTGTATAACGTCGTGGAGGGTGGGGGACGCACTTTGTCGCTCGGTGGCTCTACGAAAGATCTTAGCGACGAGCGCAAGGCGATTTTGCAGAAATTGGCCTTTGCCGGGCGATTGCTCCAATCCCATTTTTCTCCCGACTATACCTTCAGCACACCAGCCGATATTGAATGGTTGTTGGGGGAAGATGGGGTATATGTGGTTCAGCTTCGACCGTATGCTCATTGATCCGTTGCGGGCTTGCTGGTTTTTCGCTGGTCGGAAAGTTTATGAAACGCGTCGTAAATCTCTATTACGGATTCCAGTTTTTCTTTAATCTGCTACTCTGGCTTCCAATCTTCTACGAGTATCAGCGCGCATTGGGTCTTTCTGATCCTCAGATCTTTTCGATTCAAAGTATTTACTATCTTTTTTTCTGTTTGCTGGAAATTCCCACCGGAATGTTGGCGGATTGGTGGGGCCACTTAACTTGCCTGCGGTTGGGTGCGATTACCCTAGTGGGAAGCAATCTCTTGCCCATTTTCTTGCCGAATTACTCAGGTTTCTTGATCCACTTTTTGTTGATTGCCTTAGCTCGCTCGTTCATCTCCGGAGCAGCGATGGCTTATCTGTACGATTATCTGCGTTCGCAGGGGAAAGCGGAAACTTATAAAAAGACTGAAGGAGGCGCGCGTGCGCTGGGATTGGTTGGCAAAGTAGTCTGCTGGCCAGTGGTGGGGATACTGATGAAGTGGCACTTTACTTTGCCCTATTGGCTAACTGCCATGGCGGCGCTGATCTCCGTCGGATTTGCATGGCAGCTTCCTAAGATGACCTACGAGTTCTCTCGTAATGGGGAAATTCCGCTGGGGACCCGCTTGTTTCGAGTCTTTCAGATCCTACGGCGATCCCCGTTTCTCTTTTTGGTCATGTTGCAGGGGATCGCCATTTTCACCCTGTCGCGTATTTGTCAGGTAAATCTCTTTCAGCCCATTCTGGGTTCCAAACATTTCGATATCACCTTCTTTGGGACAGTGATGTCGCTGATGACGGTGTTTGAGGCCGTGGGCTCGGGCAGATCCCTTTGGTTACGTCGACTCACCTCGGACCTCAACGCGATTTTCATTTTGACCCTGGTGATGGCAGGAAGCCTTTTATTGATTCCCTTCTTGGGGGCAATGGCCTCGGTAGTTTGTCTCTGCCTTTTTTCCTATGCTACCGGCTTGGCCTATCCGATCCAAAGCCAGTTAATGAATGACAATATTCCCGATTCGACCTATCGCGCGACACTGCTTTCGGTGGAATCAATCATTGATCGCGCAGGTTGTGCGTGGGTTGCGTCCGTAATTGGCGGCTTCTTAGAAGCGGGCAAATTAGACTTATTCCTCGTGGTGGCTTCACTGGTGACGGGCGCTGGAATTTTCGCGATCTTTTTGGGAATTCGCTGGTATCGTTCTTCGCCGCCCGCCGTGGCCATTTGAATCGGTCGGGACGAACCATCTAGAGAAACGAGTGTTTCTCTAGACGGTCCGATAGGGCCAAAAACTAATAGGAAAGCGATTGTCCGGTGACGGTCGAGACAATGCCCTGCCACGAGCCGTTACCATCGATCAGCAGCTGACAGTTTAGCATCTCTTGCTCGCAGAGGCTTTGAATGACAAAGCTCTGTCCCGCCCAATTAGCAGAACCGACTTGGCTTCCGTCTGATCCTAGGAGAGTAAAATTCTGTCCTCCGTCTTGAGTGGCGAAAGTTAGTTTGAATTTGACTATCGTGGGATCTGGAAGGGGAGGGCTTTCTAGCACACAGCCAGCAATTCCCGCTTCGAAGTAGAGCATATCGCCCTGCTGATCTTGCACCCACTGAACGCAGGAATTGGGGTCCTGATATTTGTTACCCGTAGGGCTAACATCGTTGGATAAGATTGAAATCAATTGATCGGAGAGCAGTACATTGGTCATCACCGTACTTCCTGCGGGATCAGTGCTGACTGGTTGATGGGGAGGGACGGTTTTGACCTGAACGTTGCCGAGGGGCTTGGTCATCTTGGTCGGTTTGGCGCAGCCGATGGAGAGAAAGAGCAGTGTGATCATCAGTGAAATATTTTGTAATCGAGATGCGATCATGGATACCTCCCCGAAGGTCTCTCCCGGTTTCGTGGCCCCCCTTGGCCACTGCTTCGAAACTCACTTCTGTATTCTGCAAGAGTATTGCCACCAAGTTTGAGCCGGGATGAGTAAACTCAGATGAAATAAGTGACAAAAATCGGTATCGCGCGACAAACTTGGTCAAAAGAATTAGAAGGACAGTGAAAGATTAGAAGCGCTTTGGCTGAGAATGGAAATGAAAGTACCCTGAGCGGTGAAAGTGATCGTGCAGACTGAAGCAAAGTCGCTTTCACAGAGTTGGTCAATATAGAAGTTTGCTGACGTTTGATCCTGATGTGCAGTTCCTACCACGGTACCATTTTTATCAATCAGCGAAAACTGGCCAGGGGCGCTGCTACTAGCGGGTTCGAAACTCAGAGTGAAGGCAACATTTTCCAGGGAATCGGCACCGCAGGGAACGGTTTCGAATCGGAGCAGATCTTCCCCCGAAATATCCTCAGTCCATTGAACGCAAGCCCAAGCATCATCATATTGAAACCAGTGCGCCTGTGCGGCCTGGGACACCAACACAGTTCCCATCACGGTATCGTTCGCCGCCGTGGGGACGGAGGCACCCAAGGGCGGGTTTTTGATTTGATTAGTTATCGGAAGTAATTGAGGTTTTTGAGTCTGAGGCCTGGGATTCGAGCAGCCCATGAGGAGCAACCCACTGAGAAACCATCCCAAGATTCGGCCGATTCCAACGGTCTTCATGCTGAAGGGTAACCTTGCAAAGTAATGCCGATTCGCTCTAGGCAGAGGGAGGGAAGATTCGCGGGCTTTTCTTAAGTCGTTCTGGTCAAGAAATCGAGAAATCTCCTTTAACTGCAAAGCTTTATCAGCGAAATCATTTCGACATCAAAGTGACCTTTTTTGGGCCTCCGTCCCCCAAAAAGACTAGCGGTACCTTGCCTCCTTTTGTTCAAATGATATGGTATTCCCGCTGTTTAGCATCATCCCTGACTTAAGGAGTCGTTATGGCAAAAGACCAGAGTTCAATTCGAAAAGTAGCCGTCATTGGTGGGGTTCGTTTACCTTTTTGCAGAGCGGGGACGAACTATTCCGAAGTCTCTAATCTGGAACTTCTGGTAGCCAGTCTTTCCGCACTGGTGGAGCGATATCAATTAAAAGGCAAGAAAGTCGACGAAGTCGCTCTAGGGACGGTGTTCTTCCATCCCTCAACTTGGAATATGGCAAGAGAGGCTGTATTGCAGAGTGGACTTTCCCCCGAATCTCCGGGGTTGGGGATACAAAGAGCCTGTGCTACCAGTCTCGATGCGGCCATTGATGTCGCGAATAAAATAGCGTTAGGAAAAATTGAAGTCGCGATAGCAGGAGGAACGGAATCAATTAGTAATGTCTCCGTGTTTTATCAACAGCGGCTGGCTCGCCGGATAATGACCACGGCCCAAGCGAAAGACTGGAAAACCCGGATGGGTGCTTGGAAAGGAATCAAGCTAGCGGAACTAAAACCTGCCAGCCCGGCTACGGTGGAATACACGACAAAGAAAAGCATGGGGCAGCATTGCGAGTTGATGGCCCAGCAATGGGAAATTACCCGTGAAGATGAGGATGAACTCTCTCTGAAAAGTCATCAAAATGGGATCATGGGTTACGAGACGGGATTTTATCAGGACTTAGTGGTCCCATTCCAGGGAGTGAAGCGAGATAATAATTTAAGAGCGGATACTTCTCTGGACAAACTCGCGAAGTTGAAGCCAGTGTTTGATCGCTCCAATCGAGGCACCTTAACTGCAGGCAATAGCTCTCCGCTTACCGACGGAGCGGGATGTGTTTTACTAGCTTCTGAGGCGTGGGCCAAGGCAAATGGGCAAGAGGTATTGGCTTATCTAAGCGATTATCAATCGGCTGCGGTGGATATTCAAAAAGAAGGGTTGTTGATGGCTCCTGCCTATGCCGTACCTCCACTATTGGAACGCAATGGGTTGAAGCTTCAGGATTTTGATTTCTATGAAGTTCATGAAGCGTTTGCGGCTCAAGTGCTATGTACTTTAAAGGCCTGGGAGTCGGATGAGTTTTGTCGACGAGCTGGGCAGAAGCAAGCGCTTGGTGTGATTGATCGCAGTAAACTCAATGTGCGGGGCGGAAGTGTAGCTTTGGGTCATCCCTTTGGTGCAACCGGGGCTCGTTTGATCTCGACTGCGGCGAAATTACTAAAGGAAAAAGGCACGGGCAGGAGCTTGCTTTCAATCTGTACCGGGGGAGGAATGGGAACTGCCGCAATTCTGGAGCGGTAATCTTTTGCCGGATAAAGAAAGAAATCTTCTTATGGATAAAATTGTTTGTGTTGGAAAGAACTATGCAGATCACGTTAAAGAGATGGCAGCGATGCTGGGAGATGCGTCATCGGAAAAACCGGTTTTGTTTTTAAAACCTCCCAGCGTGTTACGTGAGGCTAAGGCAGTGGGGGAAGTGTTGCCGCTTCGTTTGCCTCCGGATGGAGGGTTAGTCCATCATGAATGCGAAATCGTGCTTCGCTTGAGTCGAGGTGGGTTTCACATGTCTCTCGAAGAGGCTCGAGACGCTATCCAAGCCGTTACCTTGGGGCTGGATATGACCAGGAGAGATCTGCAAGCGGCCGCCAAGCAAAAAGGACAGCCTTGGACGACGGGGAAAGTTTTTCTAGATGCCGCAGCCGTGGGTCCCTGGGTTTTGGTTGAGGAGTTCCCTAATTATTTGGAAACACCGTTTCGTTTTTTTCTTGGAGGCAAGCTGCGGCAGGAGGGGCGAGGAGCCGAGATGTTAACCTCCCCCTCGGAATGCGTCGCCTATGCCAGTAGTTTTTTTCCTCTTTGCGCAGGAGATCTGATTTTTACCGGCACTCCTTCAGGGGTGGGACCGGTGGTTGGGGGCGATACGGCGCAGCTAGAGTGGGGACCTATGCATTTCTCCACCCGATGGGTGAACGGAACTGAGGCGACTTAGTTTATCTTTTTTTTGGCCAAAAAATTCTAGTTAAGGGAGTAAAATGGATCGATACCTTGAGGCTGCGGTGGCGGAAGCGAAACAAGGAATGACGGACGGCGGGATTCCAATTGGGTCTGTCTTAGTTTTGGACAATCAGATTATCGGACGGGGACATAATCGTCGAATTCAGCGTGGAAGTTCCATTCTCCATGCCGAGATGGATTGTCTAGAAAATGCAGGCCGCCTTCGCGCAAAGGAATATCAGCGTTCAGTCCTTTATTCCACTTTATCGCCCTGTGATATGTGCAGTGGAGCCATTCTGCTTTATAAAATTCCCAGAGTTGTTATTGGAGAAAATCAAACGTTTCAAGGCCCGGAAAGTTATCTTCAACAACGCGGAGTAAAAGTAGAAGTGATGCAACACGGTGAATGCCTCCGTCTGATGCAGTCATTCATTCAGAACCGACCCCAGCTCTGGTACGAGGATATCGGAGAATAATTGTTATTAAGATGAAAGGCCGACATGAGTCAGCGGAGACCTCGAGTTTCCTTTAGTCTCTTTTTTTCTCTCTTACTTCTTCTGTTGAGTTCTGGTTTTTGCTACTTAGGCATTCGCCTGATTAGCTCGGGGACTTGGCAAAGTAGCTCCAGTCATGTTCTTTGGTTCCTCCTGACCCTTCCATTCGCCAGTATTTTGTGGCTTCCTTTGGTGCACTGGCGTTCCCGGTCTCAGAAAATGTCTAAGGCCCACCAGGCTATGATTAGTTTAAGTTATGGCTCGCTCGCGTTTTTGAGTTTCTTGCTCTTGGCGGCTTTTGCACGGGATATATTGTTATTCGGCGCTTCCACGGTAATGTTCGGTGTTTCTCATCTCTCACCCATAATGGGGAGAGGGCCGGCCACCTGTCAGTTTTCCCTTGGCTGGTTGCAAGGAAGGGAGGCCAGCCTAGTTCTTTTGAGCTGTGCATTTCTTTTGTACGTCTGGGGACGTTGGGAATGCTTTCGCACTCCGCGAGTAAAACGGGTTGAAATACCCGTCGCAAAACTACCTGCTGAATTAGAAGGTTATCGATTAGTACAGCTTAGTGATGTTCACGTAGGGCCGACTATTCGTGGGCCTTTCGTTGCGCGAATTGTCGCTAAGGTGAATAGTTTAAATCCAGACGTAGTGGCACTTACCGGGGATATTGTAGATGGGAGAGTCGCCGATTTGAGGGATGAAGTAGAACCGTTTTCCAAACTGTCGGCGCGCGACGGCAAATTCTTTGTTACAGGTAATCATGAATATTATTGGGGCGCTGAAGAATGGTCAGAAGAAATGAAAAGATTGGGAATATCTCCGCTGCTGAATACTCACCGACTCATTTGCAGAGGGCAGGCTCGAGTTTGTATGGCGGGAGTTCCGGATTTTTGGGGGGAGCCTCCGTCGGAAACCCAGTCTGGAGAAAGCTTGCCAGCTGCGGACGCAAAGATTCTCCTGGCGCACCAACCGAAAAGCATTTTTTCCGCCGCTCAAAATGGTTTTGACTTGCAGCTCTCTGGCCATACCCATGGGGGGCAATTCTTACCGTGGACGTTATTCATCCGATTCTTTCAGCCATTTGTTCGCGGACTCAATCGTTACGGGTCGATGTGGCTTTATGTGAGCTGTGGGACGGGAAGTTGGGGACCACCTGTGAGATTGGGAGCCAGGTCAGAAATCACGCTATTAACTTTGGTCAATGCGGAGAGGGCTCCCGCTCCCAAGACAAGAAAAACTCTTCCACTAAAGCCAAGCTTCTCCTGACTCTAAAGAGTGTAGGGCTCTCGGGGCTCTCGGGGCTCTCGGGGCTCTCGGGGACGGAGGCAGAGATCACGGCACCGCAAAAAACGTGACTTTACCATTGGTTGAAACCATAAGCGAAGCGCGTCTTGGCTTCGGAGCCCCTTCCCTCGATCGCAAGACTGGGACGGCGACCGCAAGACGGGGACGGAGGCGAAATTGCCTGACTCAAGCGCCCCAAGACGATCGTCTGGGCATCTAGCAGAGTGAAATTTCTATCTTATTGAAAGAATAGAGAAAGTTAGGAGCAAAGTGATACCGTCCGGATTTTCGACTAAGTGCGGAGAAGCGGCGATCAAAACTCAGTATACTTTTTCGCACTACCTTTAGCTTGTTCTACAGGGTACTTCTCAGCGTTTAATTTCTGTTTCTCCCAAAAGGAAGACTCCAAATCCACGTCGAGAACGTCGGCCAATCGAGCCAGATGGTAGAGGATGTCCGCTAATTCATGCTTTACAGCGCTAGCGGTTTTCTCCTTTTTCATAATCGATTGAGATTCTTCGGGAGTCAGCCACTGGAAAAGCTCAAGTAACTCCGCGGCTTCTCCCACCAATGCCATACTTAGATTTTTCGGCGTGTGGAACTGATCCCAGTCGCGGGCTTGGCAAAATTCTCGCAGGTAAAGCTGAATTTTTTCGATGTTCAGTGTTCTATTTTGCATCCCGCGACCTTAATCGATCCGAACAAATAAAAAAAGGCAGAGTGTCCAGAGGACACCCTGCCTGAAGTAGTAAGATCTACTTATTTAACTCTCATCGTGCGGTCTAATTGTCGAATGCGAGTCGCGATTTCGCTACTTGAGAGCCTGTCGGAATGAATCCCTAAACTAGCGAGGAACGCTTTCGAAGGTACCTTGTTCATGATGAGACCCGGATTAAAGGAGCCGGTCCATTGCGGCGTTTGTGCCTCACCGCTCGCTTGCAGCGTAAGCTGCAAGGTTTGGTTCTTCACATAGTCCTGTATTTCACCTAGGGAGATGAACCCATCCTTAACCCCGTCGGAAAAACCATCCGCATGACCGATAAGTGCCTTCCAGAGGGCAAATCCGAATGCGCTGCCCGGACTTCCTACCGGCCCTCCCGCCTCTTCGTTATCGCTGTCCGGGCCGGTTTGGGACATTTCTGATGTAGCACTTGAAGACATTACCATTAGCGTACGTCCCTGCTGCTGAAAATTTTCCCAATCTGATTTACGATTATTGAAGGAATCCACCAGACCGCCTGATTCGCATGCCATTGTAAATACAATGAGTTCTTTGGCGGGCATGGAAAGTACAGCATCGCGAATGTCGTCGTAGCTAACTCCCACCGCCAGCTCATATTGATTTCCATGGCCGCTAGAGTATTGGACATACATGTCATCGCTGGTCATCTGATCTTTAAGCTTACGCCATTCAGAAGTGATCGTATCGTTATTGGCGTCATGTTCGAAGAGCTTGAAACCAATATAATCTCCGCCGACTGCTTTGGTGAAAATGTCATGGGTATGATTGACGTCATACAGCACCTCATTTTGCATTAATTCGGGGTCGCCATCCATAACCGCTCCCCAGCCAAAATAGTATTTATGTCCTTTAAACCCAGTGCCAGTCAGGGACCTTGCAGTGGTTTTGGTTAGTCCTTTGAGGAATGCGTCTGCGTCTGCTGTGGACGAATCAGACGAAGTTGACCTTGCGTATCCATAATAACTTCTGCCGTTAAATTCGGTGAGAAATGCCTTCACGTAGGTGGTGACTGAGCTATCATTTGCGTTTTGCATTGAAGTCTGGACGACTTTCCAATCCATCCCACCATGGGTTTCCGCCATCGCTCCGTGCGTTACCTTATTCCCATTGAGAAAAATACCGTTGAAATCCAGACCTATTTGTTTCTTAACATATAGAGTGACGTAATCATCACCCTTGGAAAAACCCATAATAATGGTGCCGTCATTCAATGCTTCCTGATTTTTTTTCCAACCATCAGGTACGTTTAGAGTCATTTGTTCGATGGGAAGTCTTTCTTGGCCAGAGCTGAATCCAGTTTCGTTAGACGAAGCCGGTTGAGCTGAGACCGCGACGCTAGCAAGAGCACAAAGCAATGCCAGACCCCGAACGAAGTTCATCATTTAGCCTCCTAATGGATGTTTTTTTGGAAGGTGCGTTAAAGATTGCCAGTGGCAACGTGCAAACGTCGACGGCTACGCCAAAGCGAAAATGTCCTATGGTCAGAAGTGTCGTTGATCACACTAGCGAATACATTTGAGTTTACCTGAATCAAAGCTGATGGGGCCTTCTCTAAGTAAACTTCAATGAACACTTGTTAATGAGCCGATTGCACGGGGATTAGATGGGGGGACGGAGGCAACGGACTGCACCGATTCGATCTTCATGGAAGGACAATCAGCGATTAGGCAAGTGTATGTCTTTATTTCGTAAATGGAGCCTTGAGAGCAATGAACTCCCTGTCTTCGCATTCGAGACAAGGAGTTTTATGCTATGCCGACTTGGTGAACAATAAACCGGAATTTACGGTGGAGGGACGCCGTAATACCCCATCTTCTGGAGTTTGGATTGCACCTAGCTGTAGTGTGGAGTTGGTAATTTGATAAATGTTGTGAGGAGGAATGCCCTCTAGAGGCTCTGCTAAATCCAACGCGTTACTATTGGCACCGGAAACTGCGTCCCCTGCTCTATACAGAGTCCAACGGACCATTGGAGGACGAACTTGATGATTGGTCGAGCAGCTAGCGTCACTGTAGAAGCGAATGGTTTGAACTAATAATGTTTGATTGAAGCTGAGTTCAAATTTGTAAGGAATGGTGCCATCCGTACGACAATCGCTAACCCAAGTTCCCATCAAAGATGTGCTGACTGAAGTGGTGGAGGTGGTCGTAGTAGAGGTAGGCGCAGAAGGTTGGGGGGGAGCGCCGCAGCCCAGGATAAGAACAGTGATCATGAGGAGAAGGAGAATTTTGAGCGCGTTCATAGTTGACTCCAGAACGTTATATTTTTCTCTCTCGATGGATTCAAATTGCAAATTTGGCGCCG
>Ga0206903_10221_pt1 | contig 18209 bp, 16 predicted proteins | sample Alteio_BWOrgHeat_45_FD_152959 | JGI IMG/M metagenome (GOLD analysis project Ga0206903, IMG submission 152959) | Enriched cells from forest soil in Barre Woods Harvard Forest LTER site, Petersham, Massachusetts, United States -... | ecosystem: Environmental > Terrestrial > Soil > Temperate forest >... | reverse complement strand
ACTTATGTAACCGGATTTCTGAATCCTGAAAATAAAAAAGGGCCGGATAGAAATCCAGCCCGTTCTAAAATCCAATATCCTATGAAAAACCAAATGGTGTAATTCAAAACCAATGCCAATAAAAATAAGCCTTCAAATCGAATGTCCCGTTGTTGATCATTCCCGCTGCGGGAAAAACTTTTCCCAATGTAGGATTCATCGAAAATGACACTCCGCTGCTTGCATTTTTGAAATTTGCGTTTAATCTTTGTTGAAGCGAGTCGAGTTACTTCGTCCCTGAAGAATCCAGTCTCCCACCCGGTAAATCCGGTTTCATTTTTTCGAATCAACATCCTCCTGAATTACGAATATCCAAATCCCTGATCGACCCCGATCAATCCGTAATTTATTTTATAACATACCCTAAACCTGCTATTATGAAAACGATCTCTACCCTGGTATCCCTGATCTTAATTGTTATTGTTTGCGCTACCAGCGCCCTTCTTTATCTGAACGAGAATTACGAAATTTCCGCGGGTCTTTGTATAGTCTGGATCCTTGCCCTGACAGCCTGGATTGGGAAATCAAAACTTTTTGAGCTATTCAGTAGCAAGCGTATTACGCAGAATGCCCGGTACTAAGTAACAACTGTTTGTTCCTCAGGCAGATTGGCTGACTTCTTCCTCGCAGTAAGAAAGCATCTTTCGGGCTGCACTTAAAATTTCACTAACGGAATTGGCCTTGGTCATGAAATCGCTGGCACCTATGGAGAGAAATTCAGCTTTTTCAAAAAAAGAATTAGATGTACTGTATATAACTTTCGGAATATGCCGGAAACGTTCCCCGCTATTCAGAAATTTCAGGGTTTCTTTACCGTTCATCTCCGGCATATTGTAATCCAGCACGATAAGACAGGGCAGATCTCCGTGGTTCATACCCGATAACAATTCTACCAGGTCCTTACCGGTGTTGACCATTTTAATATGGTATCTATCCGTGATTTGTTGAAATGCTCCAAATAATAATTCGCGGTCTTCCGGATCATCGTCCACCAGGAAAATCGTTGGTTTAATTTCAGAAGTATTTATAATTTCCATTCTATGGGTATCAATAGGCAATTGGCATGCCGAAAAATGTTTGTAAAAGTTATATTCGATATGCTGATGTCATGGAAGGCGTGAATATGAGACATCCAGTTTTTTTCCTGGTATTCATTTGAAATTCAATAGCAGCTATTTCTTTTTGTAAATCCGCGGCTTGCATGACTGATAAATTTTACTTGATATAACACTTATCAGAACACCGTAATTTACAACATATCGCCTATTTCATATTGGATCGGATAACCCGTTAACATTTCCTTTTTCTATTTTTACAAATTCATTTGCCTGCGCTACCATTGGAAGTGAGAGTATAAAAGTTGAACCCTTATTCACTGCGCTGGTCACGGATATCGTTCCACCGTGCTTTTCGGCAATCTTCTTGCAAAGGGCCAGGCCGATGCCTGTACCGTCAAATTCTGCGCCTGGGTGCAGACGACGAAACATATCGAAGATTTCCTTTGCATATTTTTGTTCAAAGCCGATTCCATTATCCTTAATATAAATCCGGCAATAATTATTCTTTGCCGAATTATTAGGCGCCGGTCCGATTGAAGCATGCATATCGGCACAGATATGAATAGAGGAGCCCCCGTCCTTACGGCTGTATTTTATCGCATTGCCGATGAGGTTCGAGAACAAGGGACTCATTAGGACCGGATTTACACAGAGTAAAGGCAGTTTCTCCACTACCACGTCGATTTGCTTCTGTTCGATCTGTTCTTCAAAATCAGCAAGGATCTGATCGATCACCATATTCAGGTCCACTTCCCGAAATAACTCCTGTTTAACTGAAATCTTGGAGAACTCTAATATATCATTTATCAGCAGTTGCATCTGCCGGCAGCCATTTTGAATTCTTACCAGATAAGTCTGACCGTCTTCATCTATTTTATCCTGGTAGTCCGTTAGCAGACGATCGCTAAACATCCGGATTTTTCGAAGCGGCGCCTGAAGATCGTGAGAAGCCATAAAAGCAAACAAGTCCAGTTCTTTATTAGCCGATTCCAGTCTGGATACGTTCTGAAGTAATTGCAGGTTTAATGCACTCACTTTTTCTTCGGAGGCTTTTCGTTCCTGGATTTCCAATTCCAGATTTTTATTGATGGCAATCAGACGCTGCTCCTGTGCCAGCAATTGCGAATTTTTCCGGTAAAGATCAACGAACACCGAGACCTTAGCCCGTAACAGGTCAGGATTGATTGGTTTGTAGATATAATCCACTGCTCCAGACCGGTAGCCTTCAAAAATATTATCGTCCCCATAATTATTGGCAGTAATGAATATGATAGGGATATGCCTCAACCGCTCCCGCTCATAGACTAGCGTGGCTGTCTCAAACCCGTTCAGGTCGGGCATGTTCACATCCATAAGGATCAGCGCAAAATCCATCTGATTAAGCAAAATCTTCAGGACCTGCCGGCCCGAGGAAGCTTTTACAAAACTGTAATTTTCGGACTCCAGTATGGTTTCCATCGAAAGCAGATTGTCCTCCCGGTCATCTACGAGTAATATCTTTGGAATCATATCTCATTTATTTATAAAACCAGACCCGCATCAGGGAAAGCAGCTGGTCGATTTTCAATGGTTTCGTAATATAATCCGAGGCGCCCGCTTCAATGCATTTCTGGCGGTCGCCTTTCATCGCTTTAGCAGTCACAGCAATTATCGGAAGACTGTTGTTTTTGTGTTCCCGACGGATCTTTTGTGTGGTTTCATATCCGTCCATTTCCGGCATCATAATATCCATCAAAACCATTTCAATTTTATGATTTTCGTCGTTGATGATACTAATCGCTTCCCGACCGCTTTCTGCAGTAATCACATTTATATTATAACGTTCAAAAACAGTAGTAAGAGCAAAGAGATTTCGGATATCGTCGTCGACCACAAGAATCGTTCTACCCGTCAGGATATCGCTCTTAATCCGGATATTCTCCAGGATCTTTCTTTTTTCCGGAGGAAGCTCTTTGTGTGCGATGTGCAATTGTAATACCGTTTCTTCCAACAGCGACTCAAGCGACTTCACCCCTTTCAGGAGCACCGTGTTCGAATTACGGTAGAGATTATTTAGTTCCTTTTTATTAAAATCTTTGGCTGAATAAACGATAACCGGAGTAAGTCGTCGTTTCTGCTCGCTGAGTTTTTCGAGCAGTTCGGGGCCCGACATATCCGGCAACGAATAATCCATGATAATACAATCGAAGGAATCAATATTATTCTGTTCCAGTGCCGTGCCGCCATTTTCCATCAACACTACCTCCATTCTTTCGTTTCTTAACATTTTTACGATCTGCGAAGAATCTGTTTCATTATCCTCGACTACCAGGATCTTCCGGGTCTCCTTAGACGACGAATGAATAATATCTTCAAACAGCTCTTTCAATGATTCGTTTTCGAGTGGTTTAAGGAGAAAGCTCCGGGCTCCCCGTTTTAGTGCCAGTTCGCGATTTTCCTCTCCGGAAATCAGGTGGATAGGGATATGGCGGAAATTCAAGTCGTTTCGCAGCAGATCAAGCACTTTCCAGCCACTGGTATCCGGCAGCTTCACATCGAGCGTAATAGCGATGGGCGTAAATCTTGTAATAAAATCAAATACCTCGAGATAATTGGCCGCTACGATTGCTTTCAATTGGTATTGATGCGCCATTTCAATGAGAATCTTTCCGAACCTCAGATCGTCTTCCACGATCAGTATTATTTTATCATTGGGATGAATATGGGTTCGATCGTCGCCTGAATCATTGATCATTTCATTTACGATCTGCAGATGATCCGATTCCATACCACCATTGGTCACGCGCAGGGAATTCAGCAGGGAATCTATTTCACCACCATCAGCGCCTAATTGTAATTGACGGAAGGCGCTGAGATTTTCAGAGGTTTCTTTTTTGATCAGGCCCGGCATATTCTCAATGGGAAGAAATAATGTAAACGTACTGCCGCGTGAAGGCACGCTTTCCAGTTCGATTGTACCGCCCAGTAATTCCGCCAGTCCGCGACTGATGGAAAGGCCGAGTCCGGTGCCGCCATACTTGCGGCTGGTGGAACCCTCGGCCTGCTGAAAGGCTTCAAAAATGATATTTTGCTTTTCCTGTGGGATACCAATACCTGAATCGCTGATCGCGAAAGCAACAACGCGGCCGGCATTGTCGAGATTGGCGTTACCCGGTTTCCAGTTGCGCTTAGATTCATAGATCTTAAGTTTCACCTCGCCTTTTTCAGTAAACTTGAAGGAATTGGAAAGCAAATTTTTGAGAATCTGGTTTAGGCGCTGCAAATCGGTATCCACGGATTCCGGCAGATGAAAATCCGTTTCTATCGTAAATTTCAAATGCCTGGCTTCAGATATTGGTTTGAATGTCGTTTCCACAAATGATGCAATTTCACTGAAGCGAACAGGTGCTATATTGGCCGTAATGAATCCGGATTCTATTTTTGAAAGATCGAGGATATCGTTGATTAGCTGAATCAGGTCATCACCACAGGAGTGAATTGTTTTGGCATAACGGATCTGCTTATCATTCAGATTTCCTTCTGCGTTTTCATATAATTGCTGGGCCAGGATCAGCAGGCTGTTCAGAGGGGTCCGTAATTCATGGCTCATATTGGCGAGGAACTCCGATTTGTATTTGGAAGTAAGCGTCAGCTGTTCTGCCTTTTCTTCCAGGGATTTACGGGCTTCCTCCACTTCCTTATTCTTAGCCTCCACTTCATTCTTTTGTTTTACAAGCAGGAGGGCCTTGTCCTGCAATTCATCATTCGTTCTGCGAAGTTCTTCCTGTTGTATTTTCAATTCGCCTGCAAGGGATTGCGACTGCGCCAACAGTCCTTCCGTACGGGTATTAGCTTCGATCGTATTGAGTACGATGCCTATGCTTTCAGTGAGTTGGCTTAAGAAGTCCAGATGGGTTTCACTGAATTCATCCAGCGAAGCAAGTTCAATTACAGCCTTCACTTTATTTTCAAATAAAACCGGCAGAATTATGAGATTGGCTGGTTTAGCTCTGCCCAAACCGGAATTTATCTTTATGTAATTGCCGGGAATATTGGAGAGAATGATCCGTTCTTTTTCGAATGCCACCTGTCCGACCAATCCTTCACCGATAGAAAACTGCGTTGGGATCTGCTTATCGGTTTTATAACCATATGCAGAAAAAAGATTTAAACTGACAGAGCGGTTTTCTTCATCCTGCGCCAGGATATAAAACGCTCCATAATGTGCAGTCACCACCTGCGCCAGTTCAGAGAGAATACGTTGTGTAACAGTTTTTAAATCCTTCTGACCCTGCAGCATTTGGGTGAAAGTGGCGAGGTTGGATTTTAACCAGTCCTGTTCCTGATTTCTTAGTGTAGTTTCTTTTAGATTGGCGATCATCTGGTTGATCGTATCTTTCAGTGCTTCCACTTCTCCCTTCGCCTCCACGCGGATCGTTCTCGTAAGGTCTCCTTTTGTCACTGCTGATGCCACTTCAGATATTGAGCGCACCTGAGTTGTAAGGTTTTGCGCCAGTTGATTCACATTTTCAGTGAGGTTTTTCCAGATGCCCGAAGCACCGGGCACACTGGCCTGTCCGCCGAGTCTTCCATCCACACCTACTTCGCGGGCAACCGTCGTAACCTGGTCTGCGAACAGCGCCAGGGTGTCGATCATTTCGTTGATAGTATCGATCAGCTGGGCAACTTCACCCCGGGATACAATAGTAAGTTTTTGTTTTAAGTTTCCGGTTGCAACGGCGGTTACTACTTTGGCAATACCACGCACCTGATTGGTCAAGTTCGATGCCATCATATTCACACTATCTGTCAGATCTTTCCATGTTCCTGCCACTCCTCTTACTTCAGCTTGTCCTCCCAGTTTTCCTTCCGTTCCGACTTCCCTTGCTACACGGGTAACTTCAAAAGCAAAGGAGTTCAATTGTTCCACCATCGTATTGATGGTATTTTTCAGGTCCAGAATTTCTCCTTTGACGTCGATGGCCACCGTCTTGGATAAATCACCACTGGCTACTGCCTTCGTCACTTCGGCGATATTTCGTACCTGGGCCGTCAGGTTACCGGTCATCTGGTTCACGGAATCCGTCAGATCTTTCCAGGTTCCGGCAACGCCCGGTACAAAAGCCTGTCCGCCGAGTTTACCGTCAGTACCTACTTCACGCGCAACCCGTGTTACTTCGGAAGCAAAGGCCCGCAGTTGATCCACCATAGTATTCAGAGTTTCCTTCAGACGGAGTATTTCCCCACGCACATCCACGGTAATTTTTTTCGACATATCGCCGTTGGCCACCGCAATCGCCACCTCGGCGATATTACGTACCTGGGCTGTGAGGTTCCCTGCCATCTGGTTAACCGAGTCTGTTAAATCTTTCCAGGTGCCCGCCACACCGGGTACATTGGCCTGACCACCGAGTTTGCCTTCAGTACCTACTTCCCGCGCCACGCGGGTTACTTCGGAAGCGAAACCACGAAGCTGATCCACCATGGTGTTGATGGTATTTTTTAACTCGAGAATTTCTCCCCTGACATTCACAGTGATCTTTCGGGACAGGTCGCCGTTTGCCACGGCTGTTGTTACTTCTGCAATATTTCTCACCTGTGAAGTCAGGTTGCTCGCCATTTTATTAACACTGTCCGTCAGGTCTTTCCAGGTTCCGCCGACACCGGGTACATCTGCCTGGCCGCCGAGTTGTCCTTCCGAACCTACTTCACGTGCCACGCGTGTAACTTCCGAACCAAATGAGTTTAACTGATCCACCATCGTATTAATGGTATTTTTCAATTCTAGAATTTCCCCTTTCACGTCGACCGTAATCTTTCTCGATAAATCCCCTTTCGCCACAGCGGTCGTCACTTCCGCAATGTTCCGCACCTGTCCGGTGAGGTTACTGGCCATTCCATTCACGCTATCCGTCAAATCTTTCCATACGCCGCCGACACCTTCCACTGCGGCCTGGCCGCCCAGTTTACCTTCGGAGCCCACTTCGCGCGCCACCCGAGTTACTTCCGATGCAAAACCGCGAAGTTGTTCCACCATCGTATTAATAGTGTTTTTCAGTTCGAGGATCTCGCCTTTCACATCCACATCGATTTTTCTGGATAGATCGCCCGTTGCCACAGCGGTCGTTACTTCGGCTATATTTCTCACCTGCGAAGTCAGGTTGCTCGCCATTTTATTAACACTGTCCGTAAGATCTTTCCAGGTTCCGCCGACACCGGGTACATCCGCCTGACCGCCGAGCTTCCCTTCTGATCCTACTTCACGTGCCACACGCGTTACCTCCGAACCGAAGGAATTGAGCTGATCCACCATCGTGTTGATGGTATTTTTTAACTCGAGAATTTCTCCTTTCACATCTACCGTAATCTTCCTCGAAAGATCCCCTTTAGCCACAGCCGTGGTTACTTCCGCAATATTGCGGACCTGGCCTGTGAGAGAGCTGGCCATTCCATTTACGCTGTCAGTCAGATCCTTCCAGGTTCCGGCAACCCCTTTTACCTGCGCCTGACCACCCAGTTTTCCTTCGGTTCCCACTTCCAACGCAACGCGGGTAACTTCCGAGGAAAATGAATTCAGCTGATCCACCATTGTGTTGATGGTATTTTTTAATTCGAGAATTTCACCCTTGACATCCACCGTGATCTTGCGGGACAGATCTCCTTTCGCCACGGCGGTAGTTACTTCGGCGATGTTGCGCACCTGGCCAGTGAGATTACTGGCCATTTGATTCACCGAGTCAGTCAGGTCTTTCCAAACACCGCCCACCCCTTTAACTTTCGCCTGACCACCTAGCTTTCCTTCCGATCCCACTTCACGTGCCACCCGGGTTACTTCACCGGAAAAAGAATTGAGCTGGTCTACCATCGTATTGATCGTATTTTTCAATTCGAGAATTTCCCCTTTTACATCCACGGTAATCTGACGGGAAAGGTCTCCTTTTGCAAATGCGGTGGTAACTTCCGCGATGTTGCGTACCTGACCGGTCAGATTACTGGCCATCTGGTTTACCGAATCGGTCAGGTCTTTCCAGGTTCCAGCTACGCCTTTTACCTGTGCCTGGCCACCGAGTTTGCCTTCGGTACCGACTTCAAGTGCGACCCGCGTCACTTCCGAAGAAAATGAGTTTAACTGGTCCACCATAGTGTTTATCGTATTCTTAAGTTCAAGGATTTCTCCTTTCACATCCACCGTTATTTTTTTTGAAAGATCGCCCTTGGCTACAGCCGTCGTTACTTCGGCGATATTGCGAACCTGTGCCGTCAGATTAGATCCCATTTGATTCACCGAGTCTGTCAGATCCTTCCATACACCACCGACTCCCTTAACTTTTGCCTGGCCGCCGAGTTTTCCTTCTGACCCTACTTCCCGGGCCACCCGGGTTACTTCCATCGAAAACAGGTTGAGCTGTTTTACCATGTCATTTACCTCCTTTGCAATCCGCGAAAATTCACCCTGTAAAGCATGGCCGCCGATTTCCGAGGGCATTTCCTGGGAAAGATTTCCCTTGGCCACCGAACTGATTACGTGCGCAATTTCAATCGTCGGTGTAACCAGATCGGCAATCAGGGCATTCAGGGATCCAACGCCTGTACTCCAGGCCCCTTTCACGCTGGGCACTTCGATCCGCTGGTTCAGTTTTCCCTGTTTTCCGATCGTGTTACCCGCACGTGTGAACTCAAGCATCATTTCTTCATTCAGTGAAATGATATCATTTAGTGTATCACAGATTTTTCCCTGGATTCCGACTTTATCGATCGGCATGCGTACTTTAAAATTTCCGTTCTTTACTTCAGTCAACACTGTAAGCAATTCGCGGTCGTCAAACAAATTGTAAAGAGGGGCATGATCATGGCCGTTAGAAACGGATTCGAAACCATTTTGACTGGAGGACCCGGTTTTCGTTTTGGCAGATTTAGTGGAAGCAGTTGCGTTGGATTTTTTCAAAGCACTCATTTGAACGTTTTATAAGATGAATTGGAATTAGACGATTATTCTGGATAAATGATTATCTAAAATAATAATATTAAATAAATACATTAGCTCTATGAAACCTAATACCGGAAACCTGGTCTTTATCGTTGACGACGATCCTGATGACCGACAGATTATTTTAGATGCTTTTTTAAAAACCGGAGCAGATCTGGATTATGAGTTTATTAATAGCGCCGAAGAATTACTCAACCGGCTTTTCAACATGGAAACCGATTATCCCAATCTTCTCCTCCTGGACCTGAATATGCCGGGCATTCTTGGCCTGCAGGCACTCCGCGAAATCCGGGGGAATAAGAGATTCAGTCAGATTCCCATCGTTATCATAACCACTTCCACCTTAATCAGCGACCGTAAAACTGCGTATGAATTGGGAGCCAGTTGCTTTTTAACCAAACCGGATTCATTTTCAACCATGACCGAATATGCTAATGCCATGATCACGCTTTGGTTTAAATGACTCAGGAAAACAATCGGTAAAAAGTAAAAAAACCGTGCCAGAGGAATTACTCGGACCGGAGCCTCTCTATTTTGGTTTGGAAATATTTTAAAGCTATAAAGCCCTGAGGGTGGGAAAAAAATTCCACAATATGTTTCAAGATCGCGAACCGGGCCGGCGGGTCAATCTTATGGTGGATATCTTTTTGAATTTCTACTGATCCTGGAATGGGATTTTTTCCTAATTTTAACAAAATCCAAATTTTATGAACATCCCAATCTTCGGTGATGATGTCACCCTGATCCCACAAGGCAAAATTCTCGACAGCATTTTCAAGTTTACAGGCGATGGGTTGCTTAAGCTGGGCCTGCCCGGCGACTTTTTTTTCCAGATGCCGGATAAATTTGCTTTACCGACCGAACAAAGCATCAATCAGCAGGGCCAGTTGATCAATACCCTGCCCCTCACACGCGGAATGTGTCTGCTCACCGAACATTTACGAAACTGGATCTGGAATCGCCGATCGGACTAATGGGGCATATAAATCTGGCAGGGAGAATTTCTTCAGGAATTCCAGTACAAATGTAAAAGTCCCTGGACTCCGTATAATGGATCCAGCTCCGGAATGGAAACCTTACGGATGTTTGCGTCCGTGTTTGGCCGCTCCCCGGATTTGCCCAGATTGATGTCGAAGTCCATGCCTCCCGGATAGGCACCGATACATTTGAAATTTTCGGTGGAACCGATATTTCGGTGGGCAATACCCGCCGGGATGATCAGTGCGTCACCTCTCTCCAGTAAAAGCTGAATGCCTTTGTCTCCTCCAAGAAGCACATGGCAGTGGCCGCAGTATATCCCCAACACTTCATGAGTAGTACTATGATAATGGTTGTAAGGAAAAATGCCATCCCTCCAGGAATTCGACCAGTCATTTTCTTCAAATATTTCTTCTATAATGCGGGGAGCATGATCGCCCGGCAAATGAAATACTGATTTATATAACAGCACGGGCAGCAGGGAATTTGGAAACACACCGTTGTCCTGCAGTATATAATGCGGAATTTTATTCGGCATCTCAGTTAAAAATGAACTTTTCCCGCTTGTCATAATAATCGAAGTTACAATTTCAAGACAGTATGATCATCATATAAGGACCATTCGTGGGCGGTACGATCATTCAGCCGGATTCGCGGGAGCATAGTTAACAGGCATGCACCATTCCGTTATGTTAATTTAACTATTCCATTCAGCATTAAGAATTTTGCATGGAACTTATAAACCGCAATGTTTCTTTTTCATGGGCAGGGCCGTTTGTGAATGAGTTGAAGGTAAATACGATCCTGCCCGATTTATCAACGACAAAACTCTCTCTTCCGGTAATAAAAAATTTACTCTTCACGCCAAATAATTTCAGGACTTTATTACCCGGGTCGCTGAGCAGGGTAAACGGCAGATGGTGGTGTTGCATAAATTTCTGGTGACTTTCCACGGTTCCCGAATTAATACCGATTACCATCGCGCCCGCGTTTGTGAAATCACTAAAATTATCCCGGAATGAACAGGCCTCTTTGGTGCAGCCATTACTTTCATCTCTGGGATAAAAATAAATAACCAGTACTTTTTTTCCGATATATTCGGAAATGTTGAACAGGCCGTCGTTTTGATCACGAAGGGAAAACACCGGTATGATATCTCCCACCCCCAAATGTTTGCCCTGATCCCGGGATGTCGGGAACAGGCTGAAAATCAAACCAGCCAGAACAAAGTTTTTTTGCATGTCCAAATTTACGCCGGGCAGCCATTATATTATTTAGATTTTACCTGGTAAATGCCAGCATCAGAATATTTAAATCATCCATTTCCCGTCGACAACGGTAACCGCCTGCCCTGAAATCCGTACCTGCTGATTTTGTAATTCCAGCGTTAACTCACCGCCCCTCGGAGATGCCTGATACGCAGTTAATATATTTTTTTTTAAACGCCCAGACCAAAAAGGAGTCAGGCTGCAATGAGATGAACCGGTTACCGCATCTTCAGGTACTCCGTCGGGTCCATTAAAATAGCGGGAAATAAAATCATAGCGTGATCCGGGGGCGCATCTGGCCGTCACAATACATTTGTAGGGACTCAGCAGAGCGAAATCGGGAACCAGATTCCGGACACTGTCTTCATCCTTCAATTCAATAAGATACCGGTCCTGTGTACGGAATGTCGATATAACAGCAGATGATAAAAACGACTTTAATACAGGCGGAATGGAGGTCGGCTGATTTTGAAATATTGGAAAATCCATTGTTATCAGTCCATTATTCCAGCTGGCCCATAAATCGTTTTTCCCGGCAATAAAATGAATTTTTGAACCCTTTGTTACCAGACCCAGCTCGAACAAAATATGAGCACTTGCCAGAGTTGCATGCCCGCAAAGGGTAAGCTCATTTTGAGGAGTAAACCAACGAATCGAAAACCCGGTCTCTGCCACGCGCACAAAGGCCGTTGCAGGCAGGTTATTCTGGGAGGCGATTTTCTGCATGTGTTCTCCGCTCAGGATGGAATGCAGGATGATCACGGCTGCCATATTACCGCTAAAGGGGTCGCGGGCAAAGGCGGCTACCTGGAAATACGAATGCATGGCGATTAATTTATTTATACAAAAATCAGGCAATAGTGGGGTGGTATACAGATACAGATTCCTGAATTTTCAGCATAACAGAACTGTTCCGGTCAAAGTTCAGTAAATTGTATCTGTATTTATCACTCGGTTTTAACCAATTTTATTCCCAAAATAAAAAACATGAATAATGCAGGAAAACCGATGGAAGAAAGCCTGGATCCGGAGAACTGGGAATTATACCGGGATACCGGCTATCAGATGGTAGATGATATGCTTGCCTTTCTGAAAGATATCCGGTCACAGCCCGTCTGGACAAAACCTCCGTCAAACGTTCGGGCTTTTTTACAGGAAGAGCTTCCCCGGGGTGGGAGGCCATTACCGGATGTGTACCGGGATTTTTTGAAAAATATTCTTCCTTACCGCAAAGGCAATATTCATCCCCGTTATTTTTCGTGGGTGGAGGGGACCGGTAGTTTTTCAGGCGCGCTGGCCGATTTTCTCGCATCTTCCATGAATTCAAATCTGGGAATCGGCGATCATTCAGCTGTATACGTTGAGCAGCAGGTTTTAAACTGGTGTAAACAAATTGTGGGTTATCCGTCCAGCAGTGCGGGTGCTTTTACCAGCGGTGGGTCCGTAGCCAATATCACCGCGCTGATCGTTGCCCGAAACGCGTTTGATAAGAAGCAGATTCGGAAAAGAGGTTTGAAAGGTCTGGAGGCACAACTCGTAGTGTATTGCAGTACAGAAACCCATAATTGTATTTTCAAGGCCGTGGAAACCATCGGTGTCGGAACAGATAACCTTCGAAAAATACCGGTGGACGAAAAAATGGAAATTGATTTGACATTATTGCGAAACCAAATTGATATCGATAAAAAAAACGGGCTCATCCCCTTTTGCCTTGTCGGAAATGCCGGCACCGTCAATACCGGTGCGGTAGACCCGCTTTCGGAGATGGCCGAAATCTGCCGGAAAGAAAAGATGTGGTTTCATGTGGATGGCGCGATCGGTGCGCTGCTGAACATTTTACCGGAATACCAGAAAATATTAAAGCCAATGACGGAGGCCGACAGTATTGCTTTCGACCTGCACAAATGGCTCTATACCAACTATGATGCGGGCTGTGTATTGATCCGCGATGGCGAATCAAGCCGAAGCGCATTTATACAGGAAGCCAATTACCTGGCGGCGCACGAGCGCGGACTGGCCGCGGGGCCGGAAAGCTTTTCAAACTTTGGACTGGAACTTTCTCGTCCGTTTCGTTCACTTAAAATCTGGATGAGCCTGCAGGAACATGGCATTGATAAGTATGAACGTCTTATACGACAGAATATCAAACAGGCATATTATACCGGCGATCGAATTAAACAATCGCCAGACCTGGAATTATTAACCCCCGTGAGTTTGAATATCGTTTGCTTTCGATTCAATCCGGGCGACCTGCCGGAATCGGTACTTAATGAACTCAATAAGGAACTGATGATGAGATTGCAGGAAAAAGGCATCGCGGCTCCTTCTTACACTTTTATTCATAGACGCTATGCTATCCGGATGAGTATCACCAATCACCGGACCATCACAGCGGACCTGGAAGCAATAATTGAAAACACAATTATTCTTGGAAGGCAAATTATTAAGGAAAATGAAAAATACGGAACCTACTCTCCTGCTTTATGAAAAAATCGCAGGCAGTCTCGAACGACAAATCCTGGAGGAAGTTCTAAAGGCCGGCGATAAATTGCCTTCCGTGCGGGCTGTCTGCCGCCAGCATCAGGTTAGTATGAGTACAGCGCTTCAGGCTTATTATCAGCTGGAAGCAAAATCATTGATCGAAGCCAAACCACAGTCCGGCTATTATGTTTCTTATTCACTAAAAAAATGGCCCTCTATCCCGCTGGTAAGCAGGCCGCTCTCTAATGCAAAGGAACACCCGGTGGATGATGTGATTCAAAAAGTTTACGCAGGCCTGTCCAGCAAACAACTCACTTTATTTTCCATGGGTGTACCATCGCCGGATTTATTGCCCATTGCGAAATTGAACAAAGCCCTGGTAAAAGCGATGCGCCAATTGCCTGACAGCGGCACCGAATATTCTCCGGCCCAGGGGAATGAAAGACTTCGTCGTTATATCGCACAGACTTCCCGGCAGTGGGACGGAAAACTGAATCATCATGATCTGATCACGACCGCCGGGTGCAGCAATGCTCTTGCGATCTCGCTGATGGCGGTTGCGCGCCCTGGTGACACCGTTGTCGTGGAGAGTCCGGTATTTTTCGGTATCCTGCAACTTTTGCGCAGTCTGCATTTAAAAGTGGTGGAACTTCCCACGCATCCCCGCACAGGCATTGAATTGGATGCATTAAAAAATATACTTGAGAAACGGAAAATAACTGCCTGCATATTGACGAGCAATTTCAGCAATCCGCTCGGCAGTAAGATGCCTGACGAAAACAAAAAAACTGCCGTAAGCCTGGTTGCCAGACACGGCGTAGCACTGATCGAAGACGATATTTACGGAGAGATCTATTTCTCCGGTATTCGTCCAAAAACTTGTAAGACGTACGATGAAGAGGGATGGGTTCTCTGGTGCGGCTCAATATCAAAGACACTGGCGCCGGGTTATCGGACAGGCTGGGTGGCGCCAGGCAGGTTTTTTGAAGCTGTTTATAAAAACAAATTGTTTCAGAATCTTTCGGCTGCCACACTTCCGGAGGAAACCGTGGCTAATTTTTTTGAGAACGGACGATTTGATAACCATTTGCGTGGTTTCCGGAAGGCGCTGCATACTAATAGTCTCCGTTATATACAAGCCATCATGGAGTATTTTCCGGAAGATACCAAAGTCAGCCGGCCTGAAGGAGGTTTTTTTCTCTGGCTGGAATTAAATTCCCGGGTGAATACAGTGGATCTGTTTGAAATGGTATTAAAACAGAAAATCAGCATTGCCCCTGGCAGAATTTTCACCCTGCAGAATCAGTTTAATCATTGTTTGCGGCTGAGTTACGGCTTCCCCTGGAGTGCCCGTGTCGAACAGGCTCTGAAAACACTAGGCAAACTGATTAAATCGTCTATTTGATTCGCTGGCTTATCAGTTGGCAGCTTTAAAGGTCAGCGCAACCTTTCGGGTAATTTTGCTATCAGGATGCAAGGTCTCAATGATCATTACTCCGGATTGTATGCTCAACGTACTTTTTACCGACAAGTTGCTTTTTTGATCGGTCATAATCAACTGGTCTCCTGTCAGGGACCAGGAACCCGAATAGGTTCGTGAATCTGTGTCCTGACCGGTACCCGAGGATATAAAAAAACTATGATCGCTTTTAAATTCATAGATAACAGTGCCAATTGTCGACATATCTGTTTCCACGAATTGTTTGCCGTATTTTTTAGCTCCTTCATCTGTAAGGTATTGCTTTGCCGTAACCTGAATCCATTTTCCCAGAATCCCTTGCCCCACCGCATTCTTTGAAAAAAGAAAACACGTAAAGAATAAAAATCCGATCAGGAGATTTTTGAAAAACGGTGATTTACTCATAAGGCTAGTTTGACTATTCCCAAGCTAGCGAAATACCATTACAAAACAACAACCATCTGCATAAAGCTCATTAGTAAAGCAGGTCGTTTTTGTAAATTTGCTGCCTCGCAATTGCCATTGAATGTCAGATAAGGATTTATGATTGCCATGGTAATTTATTTTATCAGGTAAGTTATAATTATTGCGGTTTAACCTGTTTTATCAATTTCTCCTATTTTTTCTTCCGATTGGGATATTAAGTTTTTTATCGGATTAATTTTAATTTTTATATGGGATATCGCCGGTGTAAGATGAAAGGAAATCCACGTTTTTATATTAAGCAACTGTTAATGGCCCGGTTGCCGGCAATATGTTTCAAATGATAGCGTTGGATCAGAAAATATCCGTTCATTGATTTAAAAATAATGTATGAAAAAACTGGCCTTGCTTCTAACTGTTATGATGGTATCTGTTTCAATTTCATTTGCACAGGCGCCTCCTCCCAGGATAATAAATATTGACGTGATTATAGGTAATAAACCACCCAATCCGAATGAAGCTCAACTTATGAGAGCTGAGGAAGCTAATCATCCCAATATTGTAAATGCGATGCATGATATCGAAAAATCCATGCACTCCCTGCACAATGCACCGGACGATTTCGGAGGCCATAAAGCCCAGGCGGAATCAGACTTAAAGCAGGCATGGATATCCCTCCGGAAGGCTTTATATTTTCGATTATACCAGGATACACATTAATATAAGACCGGCGCTGGTTTCAGCACGTTAAATGCCAAAGCCCCCCAGTCGGGTGGGCTTTGCAGTTTTTAATTGCTGATTTGGCCTTTTTCTGCCTGTTGTTTAAGTTCGTTGTTGGCCATTACACCTACTTCTACCCGCCGATTCAGTTTGCGGTTGGCATCGGTATCATTTGGATATTTCGGCTGATCCTGCCCGTACCATTTGATATCGAATCGTTCTTTGGCAACTCCTTTAGAAATCAGGTAATCCGCTACGGTATTGGCCCTATGCTTGGACAAATCAATATTGTACTGGACCGTGCCCGTATTATCCGTATGCCCCTCAACCAGTATGATGGTTTCCGGATAATTATTAAAGACCGTTGCTATTCGTGCCAGATTATATTTTGCCGAATCGCTTAATTCGCTGGAGTTAATCTTAAATAATAATCCGGAATTAAATGTCATATTGATGCCTTCTCCTACCCTTTCCACCTGTGCATCCGGAACGGCCTGTTTGATTGCCTTTGCCTGTTTATCCATATTATTTCCAATCAGGTAGCCTGCCCCACCGCCAACGGCGGCGCCAATGAGTGCTCCTATCACCGAACTTTTACCACCGCCCCCGATGATTGCGCCGGCTGTACCTCCGGCTACAACGCCAATGCCGGTGGCTTTTTGCGTATTATTCAGACTTTTGCAGGACTGTAAAATGATCATAATCAGCACAGGAACGAACAGAAGTTTTTTCATTATAATTAATTACGTTATTTACAAACAGATAATTGCAGCATATCAATATTCATGCTTTTCATTCCCTGAGCCTTTCCCGATTTAATGGCATCGCAGAGATTCTTTTTTTCGGATGAATTCATTTTTGCCGCGAGTGTACCGGCATCATTGGTTCCATATTTTGCCTGATTCATTTTTACTATCGCCTCCACTTTGGCAGTCCAGGCTGCGGCCGAACTATTTCCCATTATAGCGATGGCCTTATCATAACTTTCCAATGCTGTTGAAAAACTGCCGGAAGAACTATAAATATCGCCCTGAAGAATATAAAAGTCACCATTGTTCGGATCGAGGCTGATAGCCTGACGGATATTAGACTGAGCATCGCTCCATTGCTGCTGGTGACTATTGAGTGCAGCTATTTTTGCATATATCGTGGCTCTCTGAGCTGTGTTTTTGTTTTTACCGGTCAGATCAATAACTGATTGAAGGTCAGTTCCAGCCTCTGTTTTCAGGCCTAAGCCCAGTTCGGCTGTTGCTTTCTGAAAAAGAATATTGATATTTGATTTGTCCAAAGTCAGACCTTCTTTTGAAACATCGAGTGCATCACTGTATTGCCGTAAACCGTTCAAAGCCTCTGCCTTGCCGGCATAAGCAGATATTTTAGCATCGTAGGCATCACATTTTTTTAAAATTTCATTAAAATTGGCCAGAGCGCTGGTATAGTCTCCGGACCGGTTCTGATCCTGCGAAGATTTAATCAGATTATAACAACTGTTGGAAGTTGTCACTAACCCGCTTTTACATTGAGGAATCAAAAGAATACAAAAAATAAACAGGTTAAAAACGTCTGATTTTTTCACCACAGAATTAATTATGATTTTGAATTTTTTTTGATCGGTTGCTGTTGCTACATTCGATCACTTGATGGGGAAACATGGATATACCACTGAATCTTTCCCGACAGATTCGTATATGTGCGCATATCATTGCAAGTCTTATGCCAGTATGCTAGTCAGGAAGGAGTTTGATTTGGGAATAATGAAGCCATGGGGATAAATTTTCACTTTTCCCGGAAAACCGAAACAGGTATCCCTTATTTTG
>Ga0206903_10220_pt1 | contig 18212 bp, 18 predicted proteins | sample Alteio_BWOrgHeat_45_FD_152959 | JGI IMG/M metagenome (GOLD analysis project Ga0206903, IMG submission 152959) | Enriched cells from forest soil in Barre Woods Harvard Forest LTER site, Petersham, Massachusetts, United States -... | ecosystem: Environmental > Terrestrial > Soil > Temperate forest >... | reverse complement strand
AGCGTTGCAGAGCGGAACCGAGATCTCAAACTGGAAACCTAACAAACCAGAAGTCGTCTCAGGAATGGACATTCCCGACGGATTTAGAGGCTCGGGAAAGGAATGCTACGTTTATTCGGACCTGACAATCCTGGTCAGTCCGCACAAAAACACGGCGGATTCCTACGACTTCACAGTGATGAAGACGCAGAAGTCTGGTCGCAAAGAAGAGTCATGTGCCCGTGATCCCAAGCGAATGGTCTTTGAACTCGACGATCAGGACTTCACGACCTTTATGGGACTGTGGCGCCATTTCTTATTTCTTGATTCAGGGACTGGACCCGAGAGAGGGGTAGATATCTACGATATTTTAAAGGCGCTTGTTGACGCCGAAATCTACAGCGGGAACTATTCGGAGCCATGCTCCCTGAAGAATGGCACGTTTATTTTTTGGGAAAACAACAAAGATCCGAAATTGAAGGATTGCAAACCAAAGTTTGGCTTACAGGTGGGATACGAGGCTGAAGTGACCTTGGATTTAAAAACGCTAAAAAAGACCCGGACAGGTCAAGAAAGATGCGCCGACAAGGAATAAACGGCAAGCAGGCTCAGATTGACATCCCACCTGAACACATAACAATCTAATTAATTCGACGCACTCAATCCCGCATTTTCTTGACACTTTTTAGCCGGGAGGCTGGGTTCTGGAGCGAGCAGAGCTTTGCCCTTTCCCACTTTCTCACCACTTTCTTACCGAAGTCCCCCCAGTCCAACCTGTAAGAACCCGGCATTTCCGAATGATGATTAGTGCGGCCCCCTTCACACATTATTTTGTTCTTGAATAACGCAACGAACCCACCCTATGATGGTCCACAAGAGGTTAAGGGTGCTTTTTAATTCGTTTTCATTTATGTTGGTTTTTTTGCCGATTGTTCTTCTCATTGCCTTACACATGAGGGGAACTTCGCTTCTGGCATTTATTTCGATCGCCAGCTTTATTTTTTATGCGTTGTTTGGACATCCCTGGTTTTTGATCCCGATGAGCATAACCATTCTATTGGATTTTTTCCTAGCCATTCGGCTGATGTCAGTAGACAACATGTGGGCGCGCCGAGGGTTGCTTGGCCTCTCCCTGTGCGGAAATTTAGGGCTACTGATTGCCTTTAAATATTCCGGTCTATTGTTCTCGCTCGGCAGCGAGACGATCAACTTTTACCGCGGCATTTCCACGCCAGAGATGCTCGTCCCTCTCAGGCATTTGGTTCTTCCTGCCGGTATTTCGTTTTATACGTTTCAAACGCTTTCCTACATGATTGATGTATACCGGGGCGAGACTCCGGCCGAACGAAATTTCTGGAAATTCACTGCCTTTGTATCTTTTTTTCCCCATCTCATCGCCGGACCTTTGACGCGACATCATCAGTTGCTCCCAGGTCTCGAGAACATAAGACAGCACGGCATTCAACCTGACTGGCCGGGCGGCATCTTTCTGTTTTGCATAGGTCTTTCAAAAAAGATTCTCTTGGCGGATCCGCTGGGACGGCATGCGGATTCCCTGATCGCCTGGGGCTCCGCGGTTACGTTTCCAGCCTCCTGGATTGCTCTTCTAAGTTTTTCATTGCAGATTTATTTCGATTTCAGCGGGTACTGCGACATGGCGATTGGTTTGGGCCGGCTGTTCGGTATAGAACTTCCACAAAATTTCAATAACCCATATTCGGCCCTGAACCCGACGGATTTTTGGCGGCGTTGGCATATTACTCTGAGCCAATGGATGCGTGACTATCTCTATTTCTCTCTAGGCGGAAGCCGTGGGACGATGGGCAGGGTCGCAGCCAACCTCATGATCACGATGCTTTTGGGTGGTTTGTGGCACGGGGCTCGCTGGACTTTTTTAATTTGGGGATTTTACCATGGCGTGCTCCTGCTCTCCTATCACGTGCTTCGATTCCGTTGGGACTCTTTCCCCAGACTTTTTCAACGCGCCATGACGTTTGTTTTGGTGTGTATGGGGTGGACATTATTTCGAGCGGATTCCTTTGTAGAGGCATGGCTTTGGTTGGGTGGATTATTTGGCTTGCATGGCGTGCAATCTTTGCCGGCATCCGCCGTTTCGGCAATTCCTATATTACTCTTAGGTTTTGCAGCGATCATTTGGGGGCCCGTTGCCAGCCGAACGGAGGAACTGAAAACCCTTCGTTGGCCTTGGCAAGTCCTGCTAGCGGGATGCACGTTAGGATCATTCCTGTTAATAAATCGAACTTCCCACTTTCTTTATTTTCAATTTTGATGATGAAACCGTTCTGGATCACAATGGCCACGGGCTGCATCATGATCTTCCTGTTGGTTTCAAGAGCCGAGAATCCGAGCAGCCCGGGGTCCGCGCCGACCGTTCAAACGCGGCGTTTATCGCCCTCTGAAGTGTGGGTGCGCCCGAAAGGTCATACGGGTGAACGCGATTCGAGGCTGCGAGAGTTGGCTTTCGAGAATCGGACGCTGGATCTTGTGATTCTGGGAAATTCCCGCGCCTTCTCGGTCTCTCAAGAATTTTTCCATACAGGTCTCAAGGTACGAAATGTGAGTATCGGTGGTGCTAATGTCCAAGAAATGATGGCGCTCTGGCAGGCCCTGTTGAGTCTCAAACAGCACCCTTCGACACTTCTCATTTTTATCGATCCCTCGACGCTCCATGAAGAGATTCAAATCCCCGAATCTTTAAGGCCCTACTGGGAGGCCTATTATGGCCTGAATACGAGGCCGATGCTTGAGAAGGGAGGAGCATCGAAGGCTGGCATCGCGAACCATCGACTTGAGAGTAAAGAGATTTTAGGCAAGGTCTTCGAGCTGTCGGGATTATTTAGTTGGGATGGCGTCCGAGTTGCCCTGGAAACATGGGTTCAGCCGAAGGGTTCAGGACAAGGAGCTTCAATTATTTCGAAAAAAGATCTTCCTCCGGCCTGGACCGCGTACGCATTCGACGGCTCCCAAATCTTGCCCCGCCGAGATAGGACGGCGCATCTCAGTATTCAAGAGGCCGTTAACACTCTGGATGAAGATCCCGACGCAGCAGGCTTTGAAAGCCAACCCTCACACATCCAGAGCCTGGCGTTGCTGCGAGATTGGCTGCGTCGAATTGCGGTGCAACGAGAACGGGTGGTCCTCGTATTGCCGTCTTATGCTCCGGCCGTTTACCGTAAACTTGAAGATCGTCACCGAGAAGCTTTGATGCAGTTTGCTGCAGCCGTGAATCGCATTGCCGTCGAAAACGGGGTGACTTTCTGCAATGCCATGGATCCAGCCCTTTCCAATTGCAGTTCGGACGATTTCAGGGATGATGTTCACGCAGAGCCGGTCTGCGTCCGTCGATTCGTTCAAAGATGTTTCCGCCAGGGTGGAGAAAATGCGCTATTAGATGATTCGGGCGGATGAAGTATTCATGCGGGAAGTGGGAGCACAAAATGTTAGCCATGAACACAACACGCATGGCAGGCTGGGGGCTGGAGCGAGTGGAGCTTCTACAAGTCGACGAAGATTCGGGCTCTGGATTAGGCGAGGGTGTAGCGGAAGGTGATGACACCCCAGGCGGCCTGGGTACTGGAATCGGCAGACGTCGCTGAAAAGTGCCACTGCCCAAGAGCTTCGCGGGCCAGATCGTCTAATTCGGTATAACCTGAACTCTGCAGGATGCGCATTGCGGATCGAATGGTTCCATCCGGCCTGACGGTGAAGTAAATCTTGACGATGGCGGTGATGCCTTTCTCTTCAGCCCAGTCCGGGTATTTTGGCAACTGACGATGGGAGATACGGCGGTCTCCCACCGGCCCACCAATCTCAAATCCTTTTCCCGTTACCACTTTTCCTTTGCCATTCCCGGACATTCCGCTCAACGATCCTTCCGTGAAGGCATCCGCCTTGACTAAGCCGTAGGAACCGATTTTTCCACTCCCACTCTTATCGTGCCCTGCCAGTTCGCCTGAACCGGACCCTTGCCCCGGCTCATAGTGATAGCCGGGGGATCCCACTCGGGCCTTAGGCGCGTCATGGATCGTGGGGGCGCTCGCCAGAGCTGCTGTTTCACCCCGCTCTTCGCCGATTGGGATCGCTACGATAGTGCCACCGGCAGAGACCCCTTCACGATCGGCGAGCTGAAAGGGAATGTCTTGCGCGCGAACTCCACGCGTCTTGCCCGTCAATGGTTTAGGCGTTGCAAAGGCATTCACCGCCCGGTGCTGGGCGGCCGGTGCGACTCCGGGGAGCGGCGAAGCGGCGATCGGCTCGTCTGCTTCATGCGGAACAAATTTGGGCATCGTGATTTTGGAGACAAATGGCTTCGGGGCGCTATGTTTAATGGCCATCATAGGGTGGCGGGTCACAGCAATGGGGTGTGCGTGAAAAGTATGGGAGAGTCCGCTTTTCTTCGCTTTGTGAACGGGCGGTTTCTTTTCCACCTTTTTTACAACGGGCTTTGGCGCCATGCGCTTCGGCTGTCCCATCACGGGGAGATGATCCATGATTTTGACGGTGATCGTGGGCGTCTGCATGGTATAGGAACCGGCTTTTAAAATGGTGGGGTCCCAAATGGCAAGAAAAATATGGAACCCTAAGGCGGCGGCAAACGGAATAAATTTGTTGATCTCGTAAGTCTCATCCATCGAGAAGGAGAGGGCTCGCGAATTGAGCATTTAGGAGTGCCCCCCGTTGTTCGCTTCGGCATTCGGATCCCATTTTACGAGAATGAGGGTTCCCGCGCCGTGCCGCTTAATAACATCCATCAAGCGCACCACTTTGCCATGCATCAACGTGGGCGCCGAGGTGAGGATGACGGACTTATCATGGCGTTTCGGAATTATCTCATCTAAGTGCTTCACAAATTCAAGGTCGGAGCCCATCGTGATCCCGTTCAATTTAAGGGCGCCGGGGGCAAAGCTGACGATGATCGGGGTTTCAGGCGGTGCGTTCCCCATTTCTTCTTGGGTCTGAGCGGCAGACGCTTTAGCTGCCGCGACTTGGATCAGGGCCTGGCTGACCATCGGGCTTAGCACCATCAGGATGATGAGAAGTACCAGCGACAAATCGGCGAGCGGAATGACATTCACCTCGCTCAGTGCTTCGTCTTTTTCAGCCATCTTTTGGGACATAAGGATCTCCTGGGTCTCGCTGTTTTTAGGTAGTTTGTAACGGTTCTTTGTGAGGCGACCTGTCGAGGGTAGAGCAAGAAGCCCCACGTGTAAAGGGAAATTAACATCCCTTAACATCGCTTCTATTTTTTAGCCTGAATATGATCGACGAAATACGCGTATGTCTTCGGCCGCGCCCTGGCGAGGGGCGGGAGGATGATTAGATGGGAAGAAATTGAACTCCGTACCGGTGAGAGGATTCCCCGGATTTTATCCAGACAACCTGCGCCGAGAATTCAAGAATGCTGTCATGATTGCGGGTATGGATGCGGGTTTGTAACTTCTGTTTCGGTTTCAATAGAACACGGCTATCGAAACAGGCGCCTGTCTTAGACATGTCATGAAGCGTTGCCGTTCCCGTGGCACCCTTTCCCGATTCGACTTTCAGTCCAAGCACCGCCTGCGAACGGATACGGCGTGAAGAGCGCCTGTCCACGTAGGGGTCCGCTTTGTGCAAAGCTCGAGTTTCAAATGATGCGGTTTCATGTATCGTGCAATAATTCCTGTAAAGCACGTAGCAAACGCCCCAGATGATCGCGCCCGAAGTAATCAAGAGGTATTGCGACAAACGTGGTAGAAAGAGATCTAACATCCTGATTCAGTTTATTAAGCTCACATTACGGATATGTTAAATATCGATGAGAAATCTGGGCCCGCACGAATTTCGGTCCCGGGATTCCCCTATAAAAAGCTTGGCCGGTATCGCTTTCCCCGGGAGGGGGTTGGGGATTCACGATACCGGCCAAACACACAACGAACGTATGATGTCTCTGCACTTCTAGTATGCGGAATCTATGTAACGCGAACGTTAAAACTTTATTACGGGAATGTAAATTTTTTGTCAGGTCATCGCCTCAAGCGGATAGTCGCGTTCCTTCCAACTCTCAATGCCTCGCGTCAGCGCCCAGGCGTTCGTCACGCCCTTTCGCTGCAGGAGCATGGCGGCCTTCGCACTGGACACCTCGTTGGGACAATCGCAAAAGAGAACGACGTCCCGCCCGGCCGGCACCACAGCGGCGCCCTCCTCGAAACTTCGAAGCGGTATTTTCAGAGCGCCAGGGATGCTGTAAGGGAATGCTTTGATCTGGAGCGGCGTGCGAAGATCGACAATGACCGGCGCCAGCCCAGCGTCGATCCGCCGCTTGAGCTCCTCTGCCGCCAGGCGTGTGCTGGGAAGACGTCGAAGAAATTGGCGCCGCCGATAAAACTTTACGAAGATATAAAGCGCTAGGCCGGCCAGAAGAATTCCGATGAGCGTCTGTCCTACGGATGCGGCCGTGGCCAGAAGGCCGTCCGCCTGATCGCTGAAATAGTATCCGAGTCCCATGAAAACGCCGATATAAAGAACCGTTCCCAAAGCGTCATACCAAAGGAACGTGGCTGTTCCCACGCCCGCGACGGCGGCTAAAGGACGGATCACGGTGCCGATCCCGGGGAGAAATTTGGCATAAATAAGCGATGGGGAACCCCATTTGAGAAATCGTTCTTCAGTGTCTCGCGCGCACGAGTCCGGTTCCAGAGTCATCCGGCAAAGGAGTTTGAGGACTTGATTCCCACGCCACCGACCGAGCCAATACCAAAATAAATCACCCAAGAGCGATCCAGCCACAGCCAATCCGAAAATCGTCGGTCCGTGGTGAAGATCTCCGGCGCCCAGTGCCACCCCCGCAGCGACAAAGATGGGCGTGGCCGGCAAAGGCAGCCCGCTCTGATCGAGTAAGGCGGCGCCAAAGACGACCACGCGACCGTAATGATGTAGAAAATGAATGAGCCCGTGCATGGTAATTATTTAATGGAAGACACCAGTTCTTTGCGGATCACAGGGGCCACTTGAGTGCCGAGGAGTTCAATGGCATGCTTCATCTTGTCGTGAGGCAGGAGAACATTCGTCATCTGAAAGGTGACGCGGTTTAAGCCGCCCAGTGTTTCATTGATCGTGAGAAGCTTCTCCGCGACTTGCTCCGGATCGCCGATCAGATAAGCGCCTTTGGGACCCATGGTCGCTTCAAACTGCGCACGTGAGACGCGGCCCCATCCGCGTTCTGCGCCGATCTTCGTAAACATCCGCTCGTAACCCGGATAAAAATCATCGGCCGCCTTTTTAGTGGTGTCACCGACAAAACCGAAAAGATGCGCGCCCACCTTCAGCTGTTCGGGTTTATAACCGGCTTTCGCTCCGGCATGGCGATAGAGCTCAATGAGGGGACGGAAGCGGGCCGGCTCGCCGCCGATGATCGCCACCATGAGCGGCAGGCCAAGCAATCCGGCGCGCACAAAGGAATCGGGTGTACCGCCGACGCCGATCCACAACGGCAGCGGATTCTGAACGGGTCGCGGATAGACGCCCTGGCCCGTCAAGGGTGGTCGGTGTCGTCCCTGCCAGGTGACATGTTCCTCTTTACGCAGCGCCAGCAGCAAATCCAGTTTTTGTTCAAAGAGATCGTCGTAATCCTGGATCTCGAGCCCGAAAAGAGGATAGGCTTCCGTAAAAGAACCGCGACCGACCACCATTTCAGCGCGGCCATTGGATAAGAGGTCAAGCGTGGCGAAACTTTGGAATACACGCACGGGGTCGGCCGCGCTTAAGACCGTCACGGCACTGGTGAGCCGAATGTTCTTCGTCCGCGTGGCGGCGCCCGCGAGAATCACGACCGGCGCGGAATCCAAATATTCCTTGCGATGGTGTTCGCCGACCCCAAAGGAATCCAGTCCGACCTGATCGGCCAGCTCGATTTCTTCGATGAGATTGCGCAGCCGCTCGGCCGGACTCAGCGTTTCGCCGGTCTTCAGGTCGGACACCACCGCCGCAAAACTATCGATCCCAATTTCCATAGTAGTTATTGTAACGATATTTGGCCGGTTCCGTTCCTGATCTAGGGACGGCAGCTACGTCACCTTAATTCATTTTCGGTTAGGCGACGGCGAGAAGCTCTAAGGATGTTGGGCGGGAAAGAAACTGAACTCCGTACAGGTAGGAGGCATCCCGGGGTCTTATCCACACAACCCGGGCCGAGAATTCATGGATGCTGCCATAACGGGCAGAATGCATGCGGGTGAGTACCTTCTGTTTTGGTTTCAAGAGTAGGGTGCTTTCGAAACAGGCCCCTGTCTTCGATACATCATGCAGCGTAGCCGTTCCCACTTCGCCATTTCCCGATTCGACTTTCAGTCCAAGGGCCGCCCGTGAAGGAATACGGTTTGAAAAACGTCGTTCCTCGGTTGGATCCCATGCGTCCCCACGTCGAGGTTGGTATAAGGCGATTCTTTCCATCAAGCAATAATTCTTGTAAAGCGCGTAGAAAATGCCCCAGATGAGCACGCCCGAAATAAGCAAGAAGTACTGTGCTAAACGCGGCAAAAAGAGATCTATCATCCTAAGTCCAGTTTAGCCGGTTTATATTACGGATTTGTTAAATATAGATTCGTTATGCGCGATTCGCTTGGTTGTAAAGTTGATGCTAATGAGCTTCAATAACCCCGGAATATGAGAGTGCATCGGTCGAAAACAGCGTTTATGACAGCGTTGCTATGTGTAGCAGGGGGGTTTTGGACGTCGCTCCACGGTTACGACGTAGGCTTCAAGAAGGTTAAAGGCATCGGTTTTGCGCCAGTGCCGGCCTCGCATGTACGGGTCGAGAATCAAAATGTCTATCAGCCGGCGGTAGGCGACAAGGAGGTGGGACTGTTGACGCTCGCCTTCGATTCGAAAGAGATAGGGAACAATGCAAAACGGCTAGACTCCGTGGTTGCTGCAGAGGCGGGAGCTGTCGGAGCCAATGCGGCTTATCGTCTCTCTGTCAACTTCGACACTCAAACTCAGACCATTTCTGCAACTACCTATCGCTGCATCCGCAGAGCCGTTCTGCCGAAAGTATCCGATACCGACAAGTAGGGGCGGCCGGCTGGCAGGTGTGCCAGGACTCCTGAAGAAGTTTTCTCGCCTTAAACAATCGCGACGTCACCGCCCCGACCTGTCCCGAGAGAGACGCTCAATGCTTCTGCTGGGCCTGCCCTTTCTTCATCGGAATGGAGTAGAATTTCAGAATAATGAATCGCTTTTTACTATTCATTGCAGCAGTCTGTCTGGCAATCCCGCTCGCGGGCGCCGCGGCCCGTTTCGAGCCGCCGGAGGGGCATACCTTGTTGCTGGTGGGATCAAGTCTGCGCTTCCTTTTGCTCGAAGCAAACGGAGCATCGTAGCGCGGCTTTTGCTACGAGCTAATTTCCTCACGACGAGAAATTGGGGGCATCAGAACCTTATGCGCCGCATGATCGCTCGTCAAAACGAAAATGCGTGCGTCAAACATCCGACGGGAACCTCCTCCAAGCTTTGCTGTCTTGTTTTGGGCGCGTTAATGTTGACGTCGGCGGCGCGTTGTTCTGATGGAAAGAGCTGGTTAGCAACCTGCGACAATGATTCCGATTGCACATCGGTTTGGCGAGGATGTATTGACTGGAAGCCGGTCAACCGGAGGTTCAAATATATTGAAATGATGGAAGGCCTATTTGACCCTACCTGCCAGCAGTCCGTGTTGACGGGCCAGCCGGCTTCCAGTTGTGTCAACCATCAATGCATGAACGACCCTTCGAAAGTAAAGCATTGGACCAGCTTGCCCGAGAGCGAAAAAAAAGAGGTGCTTGGTGAGCGCGTGTCGTCATGTCTTGCGGGAACGGGAATACCCCTGTCTTTCAAGACGGACGACGAGCTGAGGGTGCCGTATCTTCAAAAACTGGACTTATTGATTCGCGAACAAAAATATCCGCCAGACTCGTCTTTGAAGCAAATGATGGAATCGGAGATTCCTTGTGAAGATCTGATTTCCAAAGCCAGATCGCTCCAGGCGAAATGATCGGTGTATTCCTTTTGCTCGGAGCAAACGGAGCATCGTAGCGCGGCTTTTGCTACGAGCTAATTTCCGAAAGTTCAAAAGGATCCTTTTTAAGTGAGGCGGTCTCTCGCGGATTTGTTTTGAAGAAGATTGATACTGCCAATGCAAATCCCTATGACAGTGGGCGAAACGGTGATCGGAAAAAAAAGTAAAGCGATGGGTAGCCACATTCGGTCGTGAGCGGTCATTTGAGACAATTTTGGCAAGAAGGCTGTGAGGTCAATAAAAAGAAAACTCAAGAAAATGCTCAGGACAACGGATTGAATTATCGTGGGTCTTCGCATCTTGCTAACCCCCCACGCTACGACTAAAGAAATGGCGGCGGCCTCTGCAATCCCTTCAAGCACTCTCAGGGGACCATTCTTATCAAATGTTCCGAAAAAAATATAAATCAGCGGTGTAACGACGGGACCCGCTGCCATCAGACCGATATTTCCCCATTTTTTGATCATGCACTTCCCCTTTTCACTTCTCCGCACGCAGGGTTTTGGTGATTTTCATATTTCCGTTATTCTAGAACTTACAGTTGTTTTTGGCGATGCAGGACTTATAAGTCAGGAAGAGGCTGGGGGCTGGAGCGAGCGGAGCTTCTTCCTTTTGCTCGGAGCAAACGGAGCATCGTAGCGCGGCTTTTGCTACGAGCTAATTTCCGCTAACTGAGTCAAGGCCTCGGTGCTGAAAAGCCTTGTTCTGACTCAAATTTACCGTCATAATTGCGAGGATGTGGCCGATATGACAACCCTGTTAGAGGAATTGCAAAGCGATTGGGAAATTGTGGACCTTGACTTCAACTTCAGGGATCACGTTCTTACGTGGCATCTCGCCCCGGAACCCAATAGCGCTTGGAGTTGGAAAGAACAGAAGAGGATTATTCGCTGCGAGGGCGTCATAGCCATTCGTTACGGCGCTCGGGTCAATGATTCCCCGCCGTGGCTCTTTGATAAAGCCGTCTTGGATGAGCTCTCCAACAATGAGGCAGCCACAGAAATAAAAGCAGTGGGTAGGAAGCAAATAGACAACCCGGACAGCCTGAATGAATTTGGGCCCTATTTTCGGCTGAGCGTGTTTGGTGAATGCGTCGCGACTGTGATCTGCCGCAAGGTCGTGGCGGATAAGCCGGCCGCTCGGAAGTGATAAAGGTGTTCCTTTTGCTCGGAGCAAACGGAGCATCGTAGCGCGGCTTTTGCTACGAGCTAATTTCCGTACCCTGCAGGCAGTGCAGGCACCGACTCTAGGCCTTTAACACGGGTTGCTTGTCCTGCCTGCCGGCAGGCAGGTGTGCCCAGGATTCCTGCAGTAGTTTTCGCGCCTTAAACAGTCGCGACATCACCGTCCCTTCCGGAATGCGGAGCTTTCTCGCGATGGCTTGGTAGGACAGGTCCTGAAGGAAATAGAGATTAAGAATTTGTCGGTAAGGTTCGGGCACGTCGCCCAGCGCTTCCCTCGCTTTTTGTCTGATCTGTTGATCGGCCACTTCCGACTCCAGCGAGTCCGCTCGCTCCATGGAGGCCAGGAAACGGCTGTCGTCTCCGTTGGCAAGCACATCAAGAGAAACGGGACTTGGCCGCCGGTTTGGCTTGGTAAATTCATTAATGGCGATCCGATAAACCCAGGTGTAAAAGGAAGCTTCTCCGCGAAACTCCCCCAATCGTTCAAACGCGAGACTGAAAGCAAATGCAGCCGCATCTTCCGCATGAGGGTTGAGCGGACCCGCGCCGCTGAGACTCTCAATAAGCCGCGTTTTGTACTTCTGGATCAGCACTTCGAAAGCAGAACGATTTCCGGCTACAGCAGCTTGGATCAAGTTGTATTCAGAGGTTCCCTTCCCAGAGTATTGATGTGCTTTCCCTCCTAGACAATTGATCACGCGTTCAATCAGTTCCGGCGGGTTCAAGGGTTTGGAAATATAATCATTGGCGCCGCTTGAAAATCCACGCAACCATTCTTCCGGCCGGCGGCGCACCGTCAACATCAAGATCGGCAAATCAAAATAAGCAGGATCATCGCGCAATTTGCGGCAGATCGTGTAGCCGTCCATGCCGGGAAGATTAATGTCGAGCATAAGTAACCGCGGTTGTTGCCGCTGAAGAATAGAAAGCCCTTCTTCGGCCGTGTCGACGACATCGACCGATAGCCCCGCCTTCCCGAGTATGCGTCGGACGAGCGTCTGGTAATCCTCCTCATCTTCGACATAAAGGATTGAGGCGGGATTGTCGATAGGATTCATCATGATATTCGCGCCAGGGCACTCTCCGATATGGCAGGAGCAGCGGTCAACGGAATCGTGAAAGTGAAGGTACTTCCCTTTCCGGGTTCGCTTTGGACGCTGATCAATCCTCCATGCATTTCGACGAGTTGTTTTGTGATACTCAGGCCAAGTCCGGTTCCTTTCGGCCCTTTGACGATTAGGCGGGCCGATCGGATTTGCTCAAATTTATTGAAAATCTTTGCTTGATCAGTAATCGAAATTCCAATCCCCGTATCCGCGACAGATGCCTTGATAATGTTCTTGGCCGGTAACGATTCCAAGTGGATAAGTATACGCCCGTTTTCCGGGGTGAATTTCATGGCGTTGGAGACCAGATTCACAAACACCTGGTGAATCTTTTCGGCGTCGACGCAGGCGAGCGGCAGCATGGCTTCGGATTCGATATCGCAAATTAGATGTTTTTCCTGGAATTTTAAAGTAAACAAATCCGTAACTTCGCGAGCAATTGCGGCCACATCCACTGCGCAACGTTCAAGCTTTACTGTGCCCCGTTCCAGAGCCGCTACGTCCAAAAGATCATTCACAAAGCGCGTCAACCGGTGTGTGTTGGAGCGCAGTCTATCAAGATAAAGTTTCCAGTCCTCTTTTGAGATTCCTCCCGGCAGTTCTTCAGCAATCACGTTGAGATAGGATTCGATGGCCCCTAAAGGCGAGCGTAGTTCGTGAGTTACAGCGGAGACGAAATCTTCCTTCATTTGGTCGAGTTCGCGTAGTTGATCGGTCATTTTGCGAAAGGCGCGTGCCAAGGACCCCAGCTCATCACGGCGGAATTCCGTAACCCCAAGTTGGATGTCCCAGCGTCCTTGGCCAATACGTTCGGAATTGCTGGAGAGGACGGCGATCGGATGCGTCAAGGACAAAGCCAATCCAAAACACACGGCCAAGCTCACCAGGAGTGATGCCGTCATCACTTCGATCAATCTCCGGCGCAGGGCTCGAAGGTCCTGACGAATGCTTTCCGCGATGACGTGTTGCGAAAAGGTGACGGAGGCATTTGCGATTAAGTGAGTCCCAAGACGGACCGGGGCCCCCAGGACGAGGAGTTCCGCGTGCGAGGTTTCCGGGGTTTCTGTGTTGGCGGCTTTCCCGATAAGGTTAGGTTCGGAATGGGCGATCACCTGGCCTTCGGAGTCCGCAATGCTGGCGCTGATCATGGCGGGGTTCCATTTGCCTAAGGCGTGGATGTACTTTACGAGGAGGAGGTCATCATTGGTCAGAAAGGATTCCTGCGCCATGTGAACGAGGTTCTGAACGACGGCACGCTGCTCCGCGTTGGCTCGGTTGAAGACGGCCCGTTGCTCCGACCAATAAATTGATCCACTCAGGGAAACGACGGTCAAGAGCAAGAGTCCTGAAAAAGCCAAAGTTAATTTTGGGAAAAGACGCATCACGGTATGTCCTGTGCAAAGGCCAGTTCTTTCTGCGCCTTGGCCAAGGCGTTTGAAGCTTTTTCATTTTGAGGGTCCATACGGGTGGCAATTCGCCATTCACGTGTGGCGTCTTCCAATTTCCCACTCGCATAGGCAACGAGACCTGCCTCATAGTGAACCTGCGCCGCTTTCGGATCATGCAGCCGCTGAAGTTCAGCCTGGACAGCCGTAGAATACGACTGTGCTGAGGGGTTCGTGGGGTCGAGGGCAAGGACTTGCCGGAAAAGGACCGAGGCCTGCTCATATTTTTCATGTTCCATGAAATCAATGCCTTTGTCCATCGCCGCGCTGATTTCCTCGCGTCGGGCTTCGCTGAGACGCTGTGTTCGTTCCTTTTCGACACCGTTTTCTGCTTGGACTAGGTATAAAGCCAGGCGGGGATATTCGGGATTGGCAAGCGCAACTTGCCGAAGCGCCTCCAGGGCCTGAGAGTATTGGTTTTTCTCATACAAACTGACGGCTTGATCAAAGAGCTTGGCTATCCTTTCTGCTTGGACTTGCTCTTCGACTTTGGCATCCGCGAATTTCGCGTATTCCTCAAAGTGAAGACCAGCGAGCTCCTGCTCAGCTCTCCCTACTGGGTACGTCTGTACGACAAGCGCCCGACATTTTTGCCAGGCCACCGAGGCAGCAGGAAGATCGGCTTGGGCATAGGCGGAAAAACCTTCCAGCGCGTAACGTTCCTGAACTAGCAGGGCCGATCCGGAATCTAATGTCTTTTGAGAATCACTGAGGAGCAGGCTCAATTCCTGCTGAGCGGCGGAATGATCTGCTTTTTCGGCGATGATGCGCAGAATGAGATCATAGGCGGCAGGTAAATGACCTTCCGCGTGTTCCACTTTGGCTTCTTCCAGCCATCGGCTCCAGCGCTCTTCTCGACTTCGTTCCTCAGACTTCGTCAAATCGGCAAGCGCGTTAGCAATAAGGTCGGAATATATGCGATTTGCTTCTAATCGTTGCGAGGCAGAGCTCAAGATGCCGAGCCGCATTTCCCTGACCACGGCATGGTTTTGCGCTTCGATTTCACAGATGGTCAACGGGATATATTTATGAGCCTCGGCGTTCTTTGGATCCTGTCGCAAGACGTCCATGAAAGTGGCTAGCGCATCAAGCCAACGATGAGATTGAAACGCAATGGCCCCCTCATTAAGTTCTGGCGGCTCCGGTGTGGCATAAAGTACCGAATTCATCCCCGACTGCAGAATCATGTAAAGGCCGATAGTGGCGGAGGCGATAAAATGACGTTGTCGAGTCATTGGAATGAATGCGTTGGTATTAATTCTTTTCACAATAAATCATTGTTAAATAGGGAGGAAGATTACTTGCCGAAGTGGTGGTATCAGTAGCGGGGTAAATATAACTACTTCCTCCACCAGAGAATGCGCCCAAAGCACCGCCGTGAGAAGTTACTCCCACAGTGTTCGAACTACTAGCTCCATAAATTTGAGTGCCTTCGGCAAGCGCGTGTGAATGACTCGAGGCACCTCCAGTCGCACCATATGTGGCTCCCCCCATCGGAAAATTATTATCCAACGCAGAGAAACGGGTCCATCCGGTGGGACAGCTCGTGGCAAACATGGCAATCATCCCTTGAGGGATGGCAGCCAAAGCATAGAGGTTCGCATTCAACGGCTGGTCTGGTGTTAGGATCTGTCCTCCTACGGAAACCCGGACATAGGGGGTGTATTGTTCCCAGGGAATTGTCGGGTCAATCGGCAGCTGCACCGCAAATAAGCCGTTGGTGACCTGCACGTTGGCCATGGGAATGGGCGAAGTGCCGGAGATTGTGGCTCCGGTGCCATCGACAAAGCTGAACGTCAAGTTCTGCGGAGTGTTCACAGGCATACCCTGTTGCTTAAGCGTTCCTTGAAATGTGATCTGTGATGGCATGGCACACAGGGTCACGCTGCTCATAGCCAACAAGATGAGGAATGTCGCGATTCTTTTCATACGTTCTCCTTTAAATGTATGGCACTCACCGAATGATCATGAGCTTGCCATTCTTCCCGTCGGTCCCAGAATTCACGCGCCAGAGATAAACGCCACTCGCCGCATAGCTACTGCCCGAGGTCCTTCCGTCCCACGGTTCTTGACCGACGGGACCTGTTAAATCAGAATGCTGGATCTGGCGCACCAGATCGCCGCTTATCGTGTAAATCTTGATGGTGCATTCCGAAGGAAGATTGCTGAACGTGATTCCGCCGGCGTCCGTCCCGGTTTGTCCGAGCCCTGTTCCTGCGTTTGGACCATGCGGTCGCCAAGGTACGGGATACGCGTATACATCTGAGGCATCGGATTGAGCACTGCCCATGAGGGCGTATACCGAGAATTGGGATACCGACCCGAGGAGCCCCGTGCCACTGAGCTGACTGTCCGGCATTTTCACCCATAAAGCATGGGTAGAATCCAAAGTCCAAAGCGACAACGTCGCGGCGCGGATCGGTACATTCATGCCGCTCACCGTGCTCAGGCTTCCACTATACGTGACTGCTAGATTGGCGGGTTTAGAAAGGCTCATCGGTTGATTCTGTTCGTTGTAGGCGACAATTTCCGCCAGTGCTAGCGGTGTCTCGTAAGCCCCGCCAGTGGCCTGTGCTTTCTGTGTCGCGTTCTGCAGCGTGATGGGGTTCACTTGAAGCGGATTATGGATGGGATCCCGACTCACCAGCACATATGCGTAGTCAGAAAAAGTATCAGGCGGAATATCGAGATTAAGAGCCGAGGCATTGGCTGCACCGGTCGCTGGGGCGGCATTTTGAATAGGAACAGGGTGAAGAACTACATTTTCCTGATGGGGATCAAGGACAGTAATAAATTGCACGTGCTGGGATGTAGCCAGTGCAAAACCGTCGATCGATCGTAAACTGGCTGTGCCGGCGATGTCATAGACGGTATTGCCCAACCAGGTCCCCTGCGGAGAGATCGTGATCGTGGTTCCCGTGACATCAGAAGTGGAGGTCCACAAAGCAGCGTCGTTCTCCGACTGCCCCAGATTATTCATGATCATGTTGATCTGAATGCCGTTGGCGATCGTAGCTGGATCAAGCGAATTCGAAAAAACAAGTTGTACCGTCGCATTGAGAGGTACGCCGACTTGAAGGCCGTCCTGCAGAATTCGGTTGGTTCCGACAGTTGCACTCAGAAGTGTAAACGTGCCGGTATAGCCGCTCGCATAGCCACTGAAATAGCCACTCACAAAGTCATAATTACCTGCACTAGACTCCGTTCCGGCAACATCTTCTCCCACACTGTAGGCGGCGCTATAGTCCGCAGAGGTGACTTGGTTGATGCCCGAAGCGCCAATCAGGCATTTGGTCATATCGTAATTTCCCCCGCTGGCGTCTATCGCATAAAGCCAGGTGGGCCAAACCAGCAGTGCCAACACCAAATTATTCCGGCGTGATAATTTTGATTTGCTCATATGTTTTTTTCATCATCCGCAAGGCATCGGGGTTCGATGGATCAAGTTCCAGGGCTTTATTGAAATCAACCAAAGCTTCCGTGAATCGCCGATTTCGATATTGTTTTAGACCCTTCTGGTACACTGTCTCAGCCAAATTGACGGGATCAGGTTTAACTTGCCTGAATCGATACGTGAGTCCTATGTAGTTTGTGTTGCCCAAGGCCCCTTCGGCAGCGAAGGCATAATCCACTTCGATGGTCTTAAACTTCAGCCCCGCTCCCAGGCGCAGGCCGTTGCCAAGATCACCTTCGGTGTCATATCCAATTCGCAGAGCCAGGGCTTTCAGGGTCGTGACTTCAAGACCAGTTCCAAAGGTTTGGCGCCCGTCATTTGGCTGCCGGCCATCAAGCGTAAAGACTATGTTTTGATCAAAAATCGCTCCGGTATAGGACACCCCTGCATCCAAGCTCCGCGGAAGGGGATAGGCATCGGTGTCATATTGAAGGGATGTGCCTAGATTACGGACCGCCAAACCGGCTTTCCAACCTTCAAGGAGGCCACCTGCCAGAAGACTCGGTTTAAGGAGAATCCCTGCATCTGCCGCATAGACGCGCGCGCTGATCGTGTCGAGACGTTCCTGGATCATCCGGCCAGTGAGACCAAGGGAAACCTCCGTTCCCATCCTGCGATCTCGATACAGCGTATGCGCATAAGAAAGCCCGCCCGCCACGTCGTTGGCGCTGGTATTTCCGATGGAACTGCCGCCAGCGTCATAGCCTGGGAACGTTCCCACGTTCAGATAGGTCAAACTGGCTCCGAAGGTCCCATGCGTAGAAGTGGGATAGGCGAATCCGGCAAATTGCTCCGTGATGTTCTCAAGATACTGGTTTTGAACAAAGCCAACCTCAGGTGTTTCTAGGCGAGCTAATCCGGCTGGATTCCAGTAGGTTGCATAGACGTCATCGGCAAGACCGACTTGGGCGTTACCCATCGCGATAGCTCGAGGTCCAATGCCAAGCTTAAGGAAGGAGGCAGCCGTAGTGCCGGCATCCGAAGCCAGAGCGA
>Ga0206903_10219_pt1 | contig 18228 bp, 12 predicted proteins | sample Alteio_BWOrgHeat_45_FD_152959 | JGI IMG/M metagenome (GOLD analysis project Ga0206903, IMG submission 152959) | Enriched cells from forest soil in Barre Woods Harvard Forest LTER site, Petersham, Massachusetts, United States -... | ecosystem: Environmental > Terrestrial > Soil > Temperate forest >... | reverse complement strand
AAAAGGCCAGGCCGTAAACCAAAAGCTTAGCTAGCAGTACGAAGCGAAGAGCCCACGAAAAGCTAAGGCCGATCGGCAAAGCGATCCATATTATCCCGGCCAAAGCGTCATAGACCGCCCAGCGCCAGGGATCTTTAAGTCGGAGCCAAAATTGAAATCCCACGACCGTCGACAAAGACGCAATACCTAGGACAGCCGTCACTAAAATCAGCGCCGGTAACCATGACGGCCAAGGGTAAGCCTGAAGCAATTGCGGAGACATCAAGCAGAGCTGCTGCCGCTTGAGCCAAAATCCCAACCCACAACCCAGAATAATAGTGAGGCCGAGTAAAAGAAGTTGGCTTCGCCGTTCGGGTGAAAGAAAGTTAGGATTTTGCGCCATGGTCATTATCGGTCTCGAAAGGAACCCTAAGTGCTACGCCCACCGCGACTAAACAGGACAATAAGGTAATCAGCATTCCCCAAAGCGCCGCGGGCGGGCGATATTCCATCCAAACTTCATGCAAACCTTGGGGAACCTCGACTGCAAGGAAAGCAAAATTTGCGCGTTGAATCGGCACCCTGACCTGATCCACAAACGCCTTCCATCCCTTGAGTGCAGCTACATTGAGTACCACCAGGCAAGGCGGTGCATTACAACTGACCTGCAATACTGCTTTGTTTCCCAATACGTTTTGCACCTGCAGGGCATTTTCTGCGGCTAACTGGCGAACCGGTTCCGAAGCCGCAACTCCTTCTGATTCCAAGAGCACTGCGTGTTTTGTCCCTAAACTTAGGAGTTGCTTGAGCGATTGATTCACCAGATCGCGATACTCGGCCGCGGTATACTCGTCGTCAATCGGAGGCATTAGGTGTTTGAATTTCTCTTCTACCGGTGCGATGCGGGTCAGAGAAGAGGCCAGATAGGCGATGCCATAAGATCGCGTGTCCTGAACCAAGGTCAGTGGCAATTCCTCTCTGGCACCCTGGCCTTGAAATACCAGATCGGAAATATCTTTTCCGTTCTTCTTGCCTCGCTCCCAGGGGGCAGAGTCAATGAGGTACTCATCAACTCCGGCAATGTTAAATAGTTTTCTTACATTCTTGCTAAAGACAAATTCCGGGCTGAACATCCAAGCTGAAGGGCTGGCATAATCTCCCAGTTGATGAAAACTCTCTCCGGGAAGTAAATAAAGGGCGTTTAACGGAGGATAGCCGACGCTAAAACGGGTATCCATGGTTTGGTTCCGGTTATGCAATAAATAACCTTCGGCCCAGGCGCCAATATGCTCATTGGTTAAACGGGAGCCCAAAAGAATTCGGGAAAATCTATCTAGACGCTCAAAGATTTTTGCGTCGTTAAAACGCATCATTAGGGGAGTGGGAAATTCAATCGCATGCTGGCGGCTCTGATAGAAGTTATCAACCAACGGCCCCACCGCATCGTAAAAATCGGCTAGTTCCCGGGGGGTTAACGCTCGCGTGGTTCGTATATCTCTGCGTTTGGCTTCCTGAAAATACTCTTCGAAGAGTTTCAGAGTTTCGCTTCCGCCGGCCCGCAATTCAATTTCAAAGTTCGCCATGCGTTGACTGAGATACCCTAAGCTCGCGCGATCGAGAAAACCCAACGAACGAAAATTCGCCACCTGTGCTTGAAAGGAAAGATAAGGGCGAGGGGCAGGGAATAGCGGGTTTGCGAACGGGATGTAGGCACGCCAAAGCAGTGCTCCGGTGAGTAACGGAACAATCATCCATGCCGTAAGTCGATATCCGAAGAGCATTCGCGGAGTCAGATTCAACGATTTACGAAAGAGGGTTAAGCCGATTCCGGTGATCAAGATGACGGCAGCCACTCCCCACGCCGGCAAAACCACGGAAAATAGGGCTCCGGATAATAAACGAGAAGCGGCCCCCAAGGTCATGGCTTCCGCCCAGGGAGAAAGTGGCGACCAAAGATAGTGTTCGACCACCCAGAGCAGGAAGAAAATATTCGCTAGCAGCAGGTAAGCCCCCATCCGATCCAGATGGCGAAAATTAACCGGGATCACTTGATGCAACCAAGGCAATAGGGGGTTGTTATTGCCCATCAGACAAAAGACCAAAAGAAGTGCAAACGCGGTGAGAAAAAAAATCAAGTGATCGCGATGTTTCGCTTCGCGAAATAGGGATCGTGCTTGAAAAGCAAAAATAGCCACCAGGAAAATAACCGAACTAAAAAAGGTCATGCTTCCCCAGGAACCTAAAATTTCATCGGAATCCCCGTTGAATAGTTTATCGAGATGGCCGAAAATCTTCGACTCCAGAAGATGATGGGAATGCCAAATTGGCAACATCACCACCATCGACCCCAGAACAACGCCCGCGGTAAGTAGCAAAGGACTTTCGATCCGCTTCCGCCATCCCGGAAGATCTCGATTCAGCAGGATTGCATAAGCGAAAGCGAATCCCGAGGCCAGGAGCAAGGGTTCGGGATGCGGAGGCAACACCCAAAGGCTGGCTGCTAAACACAGCCCCGCCCCCAGAGCTAAACCTGGGGCTTCGGTTCGTCGCGCAAAATTTAAAATCCATAGCGTCCAGGGAAGCTGAAGGTAGGCCCCGGCAACAATCGGAAGGTTTAAGCTAAGTCCCAATAAGAAATAAGAGTTGAGAAAGAAATAAAACATCCCGCCCAGAATCGATGTGGTAAACGAAAAGCCCAAAGCATTTCGAGCAAAAAAATAGAAACCGAAGCATCCTAAGCTGAACCAGAAATAATAGAGAATCTGCACAATTCGAAAGAAACTTTCCGGATTCACCACCGGAGCATCAAAGAGCAGAGTGAGAAATGCGACGCCATAAGAGTAGGCCTGTACCGGGGCATGTTGCATGGCCCCCCAATAGTCCCAAGTGAAATTAGAAAAATCAAACGCCTTGGCATTGACAAAATTCTCTCGATGTAACGGCGAGTTCGAACCAAGCTGATAGTTTTCGCTATTACTTACCGACACGATAGGGTTACGCCAAGACAGCGGTGACGTGGGAGCAAAGGCAAACTGAGCCAATGCAAAAATGAGAAAAGCAACACAATGCTGGACGAGTTCTCGACGAGTTTTTATAGAAGCGTGAAAAATACCGAAGACGAGAATGAGTAGTTTGATCAAACAAACTCCTCGCAGGGCCCAAGTAAAAGAAAGGCCTGCGGGTACCAGCAAGAAAAGCAAGTAGCTAGTCGCATCCCAGCTGGCCCAGCGAAGGGGTTGGGTAAGTCCCAAACCCGCTTTGCAGATGAGACCTAGAGCAAGTGAAGAAATGAAGAAAATGAAAAAGAGAATACCGGGAGGAATTAACCAATAAGGAAATGGGTAAAGTGGAGGCAATGAGGGAGAGACCAAGAGAAGCTGCACTTGCTTCATCCACAGGCCGAGTGGGATGGATCCGGCAGCACATAACATTAGAAGGATGAGGAGCCATCGACTGGTTTGACGAAAGCCATCCTTCAGTGCTGGCATTAGAGCTCCTTGGCGCGGTGTCGTACTATCATACTACCGAGCTTGTCTCATGCCTCCAAGTTTCGAATTACCCATGGCTTTTTCGGATCATGAAGGGCACGTCACAATTGCCCCTTTGACGCGGCACATTATGCGGGATATCATTTTGAATATAACTTCATATGACCTTCAATTCATCAGTGGTACGTGGGAAGGACGCTATATGCACGCCAAAGCCAAAAAATCTAAGCTTCAGTTTTTCTCTCTCGGCCTTTGCTTGCTCGCGGTACTTGCCATGGGATGCACCAAATTAGATATGCAGCACGCAGGCATTGCTGACGGCGGAAATAATGAAACGCCGGGAGTGGCAGATGCTGGTCCGGAGACGGCAGACGTGGCACCCGTGCCTGGCATGGGCGTCACGGTCAATCACATGAATTTGGTAGGCGTAGGTCAGTAAAAAACATTTTGGTTAGCTTTCTCTTTGATGTGCGTTGGGGGAGACTATGAAAGCGATTTACAAATTTTTGATCGTTCTCTTATGGGCCTTCACTGCGACGGCCTATGGAGAAATGTCCTGGAGCTGGACAGGCAGTTACAGTGACCTCATCGGGATGTGTCCCATCCCCGGCTCGGGTAACTGTACTTTCACCTTAACCGGTACCCAATCGGCAACTCCTGGCCCCCAAGTCGCTGTCAGCATTCCCGGTACCTTCACTCGACCCACTACCGGATTTCTCACTATGGCGGTGACGACGGGCAGTATCACCAATACTTATAGTTCTTTGTATGACGACGGAACCTCTGCGGGCACCAGTTCCTATCCGGCCTCACTCAATACTTTGACTGGTATCGATATCCCCGGACAGCTCGCGGTGATTCAGCCCATCATGCATGAAGATCGGGGTAACCCGGTATTCTTCATCAATCCCAATTGCCCGGATAATGACGCTACTAACACCAACGTCAATTACAATTGGGCTTTCGGTCACTGGGACCCTACCGGTGGAAATAATACGACGAGTTCAACCCAGTTCGTCGGCGGTACGATGACGTTAGCGGCCGACGGTTCAGGCAATCTTACGGCCAGCATTCCTTATTTTTATAAATTAAATGGCAATACCGCTACCTCCGGGGCCTATCAAACTCTGGATCTCAGTGCTTCACCGATGCCGCTGATTAGCAATGCGCAATCGATTACCTGTAGCGGCGGGGTGGCCACTTCCAACTGGACCACTCGAACGGGGGACACGACCAATGGCAGTGTCACGATCTCTAATCTGGCTAAAACCAGTGATCTCGCCGTGGGAATGAGTGTCACCGGAACAGGAATTCCAGCCAACGATACAATTTCTGCGATCATTGATGCTAGCTCAATTACTCTCACGCTGGCGGCCACGGCGACCAATACCGGGGTGTCCTTCGATTTTCTAAACGGCGATCATAGCGGACACCTTTTCATGGGGGGACCACTCATCACCAATGCGACTACCGGAAAACGCCAGGGCCAATTCCTCATGTATAAAACGGCCGCCCGCCACACTGTCTTTGGAGTGCAACAGCATGCGATCAATAATTTAAAAAATATCGCCGGCAATTACGCCGGGTTTATTTACGACACCGATGAGTGTTATGGGTTCGGCACGTCGACGACTACCGGATGTAACTCGATGTCGTCTACCCACGCGGTGACCGTCACTGTGACCGGGGATAATTGTCCTAGCGCCGGCGCAAGCCACTGCTATGGAACGGTGGGCGATGCCACGAGTTATGTGAGTCAGCACATCTCTTTGGTGCTTTTCGGATCGGTTGATACCCCTGCCACGGGAATGTTTGAAGCGCTAGTTTACGATGGCGGCGGAAGTAATTTCGGAAATGCCTACTGCATGCTCATCCAGAATTCTCCGCCCGCTGATGGTGCGCCTCCTTATCGCCAAGGAATTTTCTGTGCGGGTCAGATGCCAGGTTCCAGCACGCAGAGCACTCCTTTCAATCTAATTGCGACGTTAGCCCCGCTACAAACGGGAACTCAAGACACCACGAATTTCGGCGCGGCCGGCAGCGGTGCTCCCGCGGGTTCCTTCGGCGGAGCAATCAGCGATTCCAGTTCTGTGGTCACCGGAACCACGAGCTCCTATCTCTTCGGATTAACCTCTTCGTCGGATGGCCAGTGGTACTACGCCTCAGGAACGGGCGACTTCACCCTCACTACCTCTCAGGCCGAAGTCGCACGTTACAATACGACCACCGGTGCTATCGATGCCGCCTGGAACACCGGCAGTGTTGCGAAACCCATTGGTGCTGGCTCAGGCGCCTATCGTCATGCGTTGCAGACCGACGGCAAAATGGTGATTGTAGGGTTTGATAATTATACGACTAACGTGGCCCCTTACCACAATCATGCCATGATCGCCCGGATCAAAACCGATGGAACTTTGGATGCCGCTTACGCATCTGCCGGGAAAACCGATCTCACTGATGCCACGCATTTTCCCTCAGACTTTGTGTCAGCGAGTGCCGCTTCTTACCCCTCGACGTTTTACACTGTCGCCTTAGACAGTAATGGAATGGCGCTAGCCGGCGGTTACATTTCGCAAACTACGGGATGGGATCCGGTCTCCTCCGCTAACTGCAATAGCGCCACCTGCTCGGCGTGGCTAATCGCCCGCTTTGATACCACGGGAAAAATTGATGCTGGGTTCAACTCGGGTAAAGCTATGGTGCACTACGTCCCGACCACTACCGCTGGATCGGGATTTGTTGCTGGAATTCAAGAAGAGCCTACCACCAAATTCATCGATGTCGTTGGTGCTTGCGGTGATAACGTCACGGTAGGAAATCCCAATAAATGGGGCCCGTTTAACTTCTGGCGCCCGGATCAAGGAACGGGAACCCTTGGGGGACAAATTTGCGTCGCCCGACTGAATAGCGATGGCACCTTCGATACCAATTTTCAAGGAACTGGCAGTGCCAAAATAACCAAGCTCGCGGGACCCGTCCTTGCGTTCCCGGCTTCAGCGGTCTCTGGCACCAGCGGTGCGCTATCTAACTATGCCCCGGTCGATATCGGGTTAGATAGCAATGGAGAAATGGTAATTCTAGCCTCGACTAAAACTTTGAGTACTCATCAAAGTCCTATCATTCTTAAAATGAAAACCGATGGCACTTTAGACACGGCCTTTGGCTCGGGTACTGGATATATGATTGCAGATCCGTTCCTGGTGAATAATCCGAGCTTATACCTGGGAGTACAACCGTCGAAACTCATCGTTCAGGGAGATAATAAACTCATTGTGACGGGCTGGTTGCGATCCAGTACTTTGACTTACGGGACTTTTGCCCTACGCACGCTGGCCGATGGCAGTGGCTATGACGCCACTTTCTCTCCTCTGCAGATCTCCGGGACCACCGCGAGTGGCTCTGCCAATGTCACCTTCGGTAGTACGTCTAACATTATTATTGGTGCAGCAGTCTCGGGTCCGGGGATTCAATCCGGAACCGTCGTTTCTAGCATTACTAATGGAACTACGATTGTGATTAGCAAAACTGCAACGGCAAGTAATACGACTTCCCTCACCTTCTCTTCTGGCTATAACGTCGTGGGCTGGGCTTCGACCGGCCAGGTAATGACTGGGAATACCCATACCACAGCAACAGTGGACGGAATCGCGAGCACCGCTAATATCGGTGTGGGCATGGCGGTATCTGGCAGCGGCGTTCCTGCCGGAGATTATGTAAAGACTATCGTCAGCAGTACTTCAATAACGCTGAACGCCGCGACCACGACGACCGTGTCCAGCGACTCGCTCACCTTCACTCAAGGGGCGATGTATCGACCATGGAACTACGCAGGTATCCTGGATGCTGCCGGGCGCTTGGTATTCGGCGGGGTTTCCCAAGCCAACACTGCCGCTACCAAAATGTGGTTTATCAGTCGATTCTTTCCCTAGAGTTCCGGTGAGTTCAGAGTCACGTTCAGCGTACTTAACGCCTTCCTTAAGAAAAACCGATTAGCCAGTGTCGAGTGATCGACGTGACTCACTAATCGGTTTGAACTTCATCCCATTATTCATTTGGCGGGTAAGCCTTGCCGATCAGTTCACGAAAAATATGAAGCAATTGTGGAATTTTTGTGAGTTAAGAGAACTTAACCCACAGCGTCATACAACCTGGTAGTATTACGATATCGTCACTAAATCGTCACATGGGGAGGAAAAAATGGGATCAAACCAAAAACGCCTTTTAGGCGCATTCGCAATCGCTCTCGCTTTTGCGACACACGCCCAAGCCGAGTCTCAATACGTGATTTCCAATATCAGCGCGACGAGCGATCGCACGTCGGGCATCGCTCTCAATGGTAGCGAGTTTGTCATGAGCGGCTCCGGCTCCGGAAGCAGCCCTTTTATGGAAGCCGCCGGTTATAATTTATCGACCTTCACTCAGGACTGGACCTGGAAAAACACCATCTCCGCGCAAAATTTTGGTTCGGCGGTCGCGGTGGATTCTCTCGGCCATGTTTTAGTCGTCGGCAGTATTTATTTCCCCGGCACTAAGCCCACGGATAATTTCGCCATCGCGCGACTTTATCAACAATCGCCTGGGGTTTATGCGCTGGATTCAAGCTTTACCTCCGCCAGCTGTGCTAGCGGTTACCCTGCCGGGTTCTGCAATTCGAAATTAGGTTCGAATACCAATAGCGCCGCGTACGGGGCGGTCGTGGATTCCAGTAACCGCGTGGTTGCTGCGGGTAGCAGCGGAACTTCCACCACGTTTAATTTCGCCATCGCTCGCTATACCTCAAGCGCCGCGCTGGATACTAGCTTCGGCGGGACTGGATTCATCGTCACTAGCATGCCCAGCTATCCGAGCAGTAACATTAATGCGCTCACTCAAGATGCTTCAGGTAATCTGGTTGCGGCAGGCTCGGCCAATAACGGGAATAACGCCTGCATCGCCCGTTACACCGGATCCGGTGCTGGGTTAGATTCGAGTTTGGTCGGTGGTCATGGCGCCGTTTCTCCGGTCGCAGGCACCGTCTGTATTCCTAACTCAGTCTTAGGAGCCAGCTCTAGCACGGTATTGAACGGGGTTACTGTCGATTCCGCCGGTAATATCGTGGTTACTGGAACGATGCTTCCCACCACGGGACATAAAGTCGCGTTGGTCGCCCGATTCACTTCGACCGGCGCGCTGGATGCCACGTTTGGTCCTACGGGGGCCGGTTTCATCACCGTGCAAGCCACTACGACGCTGCATAACGTAGGAAAAGGCGTACAAATCGATCCGGTTACCAATGAAGTGGTGGTTTCCGGTTGGGTGGGCGGCACTGCAGGTCAGAAATGGCTCATTGCTCGCGTATCTCCCAATGGTAGCGCAGTGAATAGTGCCAATCTCTTCACCCTGCCCGGATCGGGAACGCAGAATGAAGCGACCGGACTGATCATGGTTCCGGGCGGAGCATTAATGAGCGGTTCCAGTGACTCTCCGACTCACGGAAAGTGGAATTTCGCTGCTGCGCTTTACTAGGACCTAAACTAAATTCTGTCGCGATTCTTCGAATCGCGACAGAATTTATCCAGAACGAAGTGAAGGATCTCGTCTTGCAGGCAGAAAGCCTTGCGTTAAGATCCTTCGCCTAAGGCTCAGGATAGTTTCTGGGCGTGAAACGCGACCGAAACTAACTAGAAATCGAATATCAAAAAAAAATTTCAAGCCGAGGCGAAAGTTTCGGCTTGGAAACCCCTCACTAGCAAGCCTCTTCGAACTCCTCGAAAAATCTTTCTTTTTATATCGCACTGCTGCTTTACGGTTGAGTATCACCACCCTATAGTTTTTGTGCAGTCGTAATTTTTTTCAAAAACATATTGGTGGGCAATCAAACGCGGAACAAGACGCGGGTTTGGCTCGTTCCGAAGCTCTTGGGCCTTCCTTACTTCAGGAGAGACAACAATGAAACTAACTGTCAGTCAACTGGCGCTGGCCGTACTCTTGGCCGGGACGTCTACGGCATTCGCTGACTATGCCCGTAGCTGCTCGGGAACTCCAGCACTGGTCCAGATCAGCTCAAGTAACGATACCGAGCCTTATACTGCAGGCAACGACCGGACTTTCGTGATCGGTAAGCCAGATTCTCTAGCTTCGATCACGATGACCACCGGTGGGCAAGCTTGTGGCACGGCTCAAAATGGTGGCGGAACGGATACGGATTTTGCGACCTCTGCAACCTATGGCAGCAGCTTTGTGATCTTCGTGGATCATAGCAATACGAATCCCAATGCGCGTATTCCGCTGAATTTTTTCCTTAAAAATTCTCAGCCGACTCCAGGGACTCTGTATCGGACGCTAACCGCGCTCGATGCCGATGACGCGTGCTTCTTAGTGGATAGCAGCAGCACGACGACTTGGTTCAAAAAAGCGTGCATGATCCCTTAGTCTTGAATTGAAAAGCGCTAAACTATAACGAGGAGACCTCCCAACTAGTCCAAAGCGACCATGAACGGAGGCTCTGTTTTCATTAGGAGAAGTTACCCATGCGAGTTACCTACAAACAAATCGCTTTCGGGGTCCTATTAATGACCACCGTCGGCGCTGTAGCAAAACAGTTTACGGCGCATACCCGGCAAGACAGTTGCGGCGAATCAACGGTCGCGCTGTTCCAAGTTCCACCCGTCGACCCTAACGTCAACGGCGGGCACCCTCAGTTGCCCGTACCAGACGGTAGCTTTGCCGCGGTGGTCAACATCGGGCATCCGGCCCGTCATATGTACATGATTCCCACGGATGACAGCGCGGGTGCCGCAGTGATGTGCGGTGCTAGCCAGCAAGATCTGGATGCGGATACCACCTTTGTTGCCGGCTCTACCTTCTTCGGCTCCACCTACACCGTAGCCGACACCAAGGGTAAGAAAGCGACCAAGGTCATCGACGTTTATCTACGCTATAAACATTCTCATGAAGGGCATCACTACGATAGCATCATGTATATGGATGGTGAGAACCAGGCCAGTGGAAACTTTGGTTCCTGCTTTGGTGTGCTGAGCAATGGTAAAACGGTCACGATGATCAAAGCTTGCCTGGATCAAATCGTTAAGCAAGGTGGCGGGGATCGCGATTGTGATGATAAGCACGATGGCAATTGCAATCAGGATGATGATTGATCTAACCGTTTTCTATAACTCTAAGTTCAACATTTTTCATTTTTAGGAGAATAGCGATGAAATTAAATATCCAACGATTAGCACTACTACTGGTAGTGGCGGGGTCGGTTTCGGCCTTCGCTGCCTATCAAGAAAGAAAGGGCACGCCAGCCCGCGTGGTCCGTTCCTGCTCGGGAACTCCCGCATTGATTAAAGTCAGCAGCTCAGGGGACACGGTTCCTTGGGTTTCCAGTGATCAATTCGGCGTCCTGGTCCGACAGTACTCCACCATTCCTGTCACCACCGGTGGAACGGCTTGCGGAACTTTGCAAAGCGGCAGCGGCGCGGACACCGATTTCCCGACCAGCGGCACCTATAACGCGGTATCTGGCATCTTCATGGACGCGAACAATAACAACTCGTCGATTGTTCCCATGAGCGCCTACACCTTGAACACCATTCCTAATCAAGGGGATGAGTGGACGAGTGTGACCACGACCGATGGTGGAGATCACTGTAACCTCACCGACGATTACGGCAATACGGTGTGGTTCTATAAGGCCTGCCTGACTGGCCTTACTCGTAACGATTAAAAACGAGTTGTTCTCTCAGAGCGGAGCCTCCGGGCTCCGCTTTTTTTTTGGGGATGCCGTTGCGAAGGTCCCAGGGGGACCTGAAGCAATCCCGTCGACAATGCCGTCATTGCGAAGTTCCCGAAGGGACCTGAAGCAATCCCACCGACAATGCCGTCATTGCGAAGGTCCCAAAGGGGACCTGAAGCAATCCCATCGACCTAGCGGTGTTCTCACGAGACTGCTTCGTCGCTTCGCTTCTCGCAGTGACGGGTCATTGCGAAGTTCCCGAAGGGACCTGAAGCAATCCCGTCGACCTAGCGATGTTCTCACGAGACTGCTTCGTCGCTTCGCTTCTCGCAGTGACGGGTCATTGCGAAGTTCCCGAAGGGACCTGAAGCAATCCCATCGACCTAGCGGTGTTCTCACGAGACTGCTTCGTCGCTTCGCTTCTCGCAGTGACGGGTCATTGCGAAGTTCCCGAAGGGACCTGAAGCAATCCCATCGACCTTGCGGTGGTCTCGCAAGACTGCTTCGTCGCTTCGCTTCTCGCAGTGACGGGTCATTGCGAAGGTCCCAAAGGGACCTGAAGCAATCCCATCGACCTAGCGGTGTTCTCACGAGACTGCTTCGTCGCTTCGCTTCTCGCAGTGACGGGTCATTGCGAAGGTCCCAAAGGGACCTGAAGCAATCCCGTCGACCCAGCGGTGGTCTCACGAGACTGCTTCGTCGCTTCGCTTCTCGCAGTGACGGGTCATTGCGAAGTTCCCGAAGGGACCTGAAGCAATCCCGTCGACCTAGCGGTGTTCTCACGAGACTGCTTCGTCGCTTCGCTTCTCGCAGTGACGGGTCATTGCGAAGTTCCCGAAGGGACCTGAAGCAATCCCGTCGACCCAGCGGTGTTCTCGCGAGACTGCTTCGTCGCTTCGCTTCTCGCAGTGACGGGTCATTGCGAAGTTCCCGAAGGGACCTGAAGCAATCTCACCGACCTTGCGGTGGTCTCGCAAGACTGCTTCGTTGCTTCGCTTCTCGCAGTGACGGGTCATTGCGAAGTTCCCGAAGGGACCTGAAGCAATCTCACCGACCTTGAGGTGGCCTCGCAAGACTGCTTCGTTGCTTCGCTTCTCGCACTGACGGGTCATTGCGAAGGTCCTAAAGGGACCTGAAGCAATCTCACCGACCTTGCGGTGGCCTCGCAAGACTGCTTCGTTGCTTCGCTTCTCGCAGTGACGGATCGTCTAGCGTAGATCCTGGGGATTTTCTTTCTAATAATTTCGCTAAGGCGGTTTGAACGGCGAGCCACTCCGGCTTCAAGGATAAGGTCTCGCGAAACTCGCGCTCGGCTCCTTCAAAATCGCCGCTGGCTTGAAGCGCGCCGGCCAAGTTTGCATGAGTCTCGGCAGAACTAGCGGAGAGCTTTACTGCTTGTCGATAGCTGGTGACAGCTTTCTTGATATTCCCTGCTCGCATTTCAGCCACCCCGAGGTTATTGAAGTAGGTCGCGTCACCAGGAAATTTCAGGGTCGCTCGCTCAAACACTTCAGCTGATTTGTCCGGCAGGTGATGAAGCGCCAAATATTTTCCCAGCGCGGTATAAGGTTCCGATCCTAAGTTTCGAATTTCGGCGATACGAAATGCAATTTCGATTGCCTCATCCCATCGCCCTTGATTCACGTAGATGGAAAGCAGATTCACGGAAATTCGCTCATCCTTTGGATCCAAGGCATAGGCGGCTTGGAACTCGCGAATCCCGTCGGCGATTCGATTTTCTTCGATATCGTGGGGCCCCAAATTGAAATGAGAAAGCAGACTGCGAGGTTGCCGTTCCAAAGTATATTCATAAAGCCTCCGGCTATTTTGCCAGTGCGGAATCTCCTGCCTTGCTAAATAGCCAAAAATCACTATCGCCAAGACCGATCCTATCCAAGTCGCAGGGCGGGAGTGAACCGCCAAAAGAGCAGCCAGCGCAAGGCTAGGAGCCAGCATGGCCAGGTAAACGTAACGATCCGCTACGGTAGAAAAGCGTTGGAATAGAAACGGGACAAATCCCAAAGTGGGAAAAACACCTAAGATGAAAACTCCAAGACAAAGTAACCACCACCGCCGTTCGCGCAGTCGACTCAGCGCAAGGCCCAAGAGTGGGATACTGAGCCAAAGCCAACGAGTCAGAGGTTGCTTCAATACCCAGGGTGGATTGCGGGCATAATCGATGAGTAGGGGCTCAGGAAAAACTAGTTTCTTTAAGTAAAATAGCATCGCATCCCCAGCAACCAGCGGGCGTTCCCACCACGAGGCAATGTAGGGAAGTTCCTCATTGGGCTGATACGTCTTATTGAGCCATCCCACAGGAATCGCCAAGGCTAACCAAGGCAGAAGATATCTAGCACTGCGCCGCCAGTGGCGCCCTTCTCCCACGACGTCCAACAAAAAAGCGATGGCAGGAACGATGATACAAGACGCCTTGGATAAAATCGCGAAACTGAAACTGAGGGTCGCAGCGAAATACCAAAGCCAAGCCGGGCGCTTCTGTCGCGAATCAAACTGCTCTGCGGATAGCGAATATAGCCAGATCGCCAGCAATGAAAAGAAAGTCGAAAGGAGATCTTTCAGTCCGGTGACCCAAATCACCGCTTGGGCCTGAAGGGGATGAGTGGCAAAGAGCAGAGCCCCTAAACAAGCGGCCAGATTTTGACGCACTAATCGGCGCAAAATCAAGAAAACCAAAAAGGCATTCAACCAATGAAAGAGCAAATTCACTTCGTGATAGAGCGAATCGGTGAAATCCCAACTTTGCGGCGGGACCAGAAACGCCAAATCAAGAAATCGGGTGAGTAACCAAACCGTGTAGGTAACCGGGGCATAGAGCCGTTCCGTGGGCCCCGTCCAGAAGTGAATTAAGGAAGAGAATCCCGGATCGGCGATAAAGAGGTTACGATACAAATTCACATTATCGTCGAGGTCCAGGAGCTGACAGCGACGAGCCCCCAAGAAAACGGATAAGACCGCCACCAAAAGTGCGATTGCCGCAAGCCAACGGTACCCTCGAGATAAGTTAGCAACGCGGCGGGATGACATTCCGAGATCTCCTTCAAAACAATAGGAACAGTTATTCCCTTGCATCCTACTTTGCGTCGATATCCCAGGAAAGTCGCATTGCGGCTCAATGCATTTATTCCCCTCTAGAACGCAGCTAGTCTTGACGCTAAATAGCGCCCACGCTAATTTTTCCACTCTTCTTTTAAAATTCGAGGATTACGCGTAAATGACGGAGCAAAGAACGGAGCAAAGGACGTCGCGAATTCCTTGGTTCTGGCATTTCACTGCCATCGTGGGGCTTGCCCTAGTCACCCTTTGGGTATTTCGCTTTCTCTTTGGTCTGGACGAGGGCCAAGTTATCTCTATACTCGAAGGGGATCTAAATACCGAGTATTTTGCCTGGCGCGAATTTGGATTCGCTGCACTGAAACAGGGACACCTTGCCCTGTGGAACCCTCATCTTTTTGCCGGTAGCCCTTTTCTGGCGAATCCTGAAACCGCCCTGCTCTATCCTTTTAACTGGCTTCATCTTTTCTTGCCGGTCGGCTTGGCCATCAATATTACCGTCGCGCTTCATATTTTTCTTGCGGGGCTTACTTTTTATCTTTGGATGGCGTTTCGTCGTTTTCACCCCGGTGCGGGTTTTGTCGCAGCGGTTTGCTTCATGCTCAGCGGTCCCGTTTTCAGCCATGTCTGGCCCGGGCATCTTTCCAATCTGGGCAGTATGGCTTGGGCCCCCCTGCTCTTTCTTGCCATCGACGGTCTTTTCACTGAGCAATGCTGGCGTTACTGCTTAGTTGGCGTGGTCGCCATCGCTCTACAGATCTTGGCTGGCCATATTCAGTATGTTTATTTCACTGGGCTCATCGCATCGCTCTACTTCGGATTGAAACTGATTTCGGCATCGGCTCGTTTGCAGCCGTTACTTGGGTTTGGACTAATGTACGTTTGGGCGGCCGCCATCGCAGCCGTTCAACTCTTAACCACAGCCTCCAACGCCACGACGGATGGGGCAAGAGCCGCGGCCTTTACCTTCAAAGATGGCACCTTGTTTTCCTTTCCTCCGGAAAATTTTCTCACTCTGCTGATGCCGGGTCTCTTTGGACAAATGGGGGGAGAAAGCTATTGGGGCCGGTGCTTCTACTGGGAAATGTGCCTCTTCTTAACCGTGACGGGCCTCATCATCGCGATTCAAGGGGCTCAGGTCCTTAGTCGAGCTCACCGACGTATCGCTTTGATTTGCATCGGCAGCTGTTTGGCGCTGGCCCTGGGAAAACGTTCGCCCGTCTTTGTCTGGGCCTTTTCCTGGGTCCCGTTACTGAATCATTTCCGTGGTCCTTCGAAATTCACTTTCCAAGCCTCGTTGTTTTTTGCTTTATTGATCGGCGCGGGATTTGATGATCTGATTCGTAGACCGCTGGAACGGCGCAAATTGGCTTTTTTCTCTCTGGGACTTGCGATCCTCTTATTCAGCTTGGCGGGCAGTATCTGGTGGATGGATCATACCGGACACTGGGCAGAGGTGATTCGGCCCATTCTTTTCTCCTCGGAATCTTATATTTCCCGGGCTCGCGCCCATTCTTTGGAGATCCTGGCTACTAGCGCGGACTTTGCTCTGCATCAGACGATTCAAGCCGGAGCAATACTTCTTTTTTTGGCCGCCGCCCTTTTGCTCATTCCGCTGGGCAGAATCGTGGTTGGCTTTATCGGTGCCTTGGCGGTCGCTGAAGCCATCCTTTTTGCCGGCCAATTCACTCCCAGTTTTGAACCGGTCTCACCTGTTGACCGAGACATCGCGTGGGCGATTCAGAAAAATCCAGGTGACTATCGCGTACTTTGGGATGGGACGGCCAATACTACGATGAGTCTTGGCCTGAACGCGACTTACGGATACAGCTCCATTCCTCCCCAGCGCATCGAAAGCTACATCCGAGCGGCGGTGCAATATCAAACCCATCAAATTGGCGAAAACTTTTTTGATGGACCAAGAGCTAACTACTTCAGTCTCACCCGAACTAAGTTTGCTATCTCGGCAAAGCCCAATGGACTACCGAGACTGATGGTAAATACCGTCGAGCTGCCGCAGTTTCTTCTGGTACCGCAGTGGAAGGTAGTTCCTAATTTTCTCGCCGCTCAAGCCGAGATCACCAAACCCGACTTTAATCCCCGGGAGACCGTCTTCCTAGAGTCGCAGCCCGGGCTGATGATTACAGCAAAGGACAAAGCAGCAACCAGCGCTCCCGTGAAAGTCAGGTTGGAAAATCAATCGGATGATTCGATGGAAATGAGTTTTGATGCGAAAACCTCGGGTCTACTTTTAATGACGGATGCGTATGATAGTGGATGGAAGGCCGATGCCTTGCCTGATTCCATCCAGTCCAATTACCAAGTCATGCCGGCAGATTCCGTGATCCGCGCCATTGCGGTCCAGCCGGGACACCACCACCTAAAACTAGAATATCGTCCGTCGGCTTTTATCATGGGCAAATATATTTCATTGTCCGCCTTAGCCTTGTTCGCCGCGGCGGTGGGGATCGAGCTCTTTGCCGCGCTGATTCTCGTCATGACCGAGAAATTCAAAGCTCGCAGTTTGGTCCGATGGCCTAAGTGGGGGGAAGCCAATGCAACAGGAAACCATTAGACTCCTGGACCGCTGGGGCGGCAAATTCATTTGTGCCTTACTCACATTGCACCGACGTTTCTTATCCCTTTTACTAAAAAATCGCTCTGCTGAGCCGACGGAGCGCATTCTCTTTCTTAAACTTATCGAACAAGGGGCCACGGTACTCGCCTATAGCGCGCTCAAACGTGCCGTAGAGATGGTGGGGGAAAAAAACCTTTATTTCTTAGTCTTCGCCGAAAATCGACCCATCTTAGACCTGATGGAAATCATTCCCCGGGAGAATGTCATTACCATCCGTCGCGATCACTTCCACTATTTTCTCTGGGATACGTTAAAGGCCCTCTGGTTTTGTCGTCGAATGGGCATCGATACGACGGTCGACATGGAATTTTTTGCCAGAGCCTCTGCTATCATCGCGTATCTGACCGGTGCTCGCAAACGGGTGGGGCTACACCGTTTCACCAGCGAAGGTCCGTATCGGGGGGATCTCATGACCCACCGGGTACAGTACAATCCCCATCTGCATACGGCGATCTCATACCGAAGTTTAGTTGAGGCGATTTCGTATGACCCCTCAGATATCCCCTTGCTCAAGGTCAACGTCAGCCAATGGCTAGAAGAGACTCCGCACTTTCAGCCGCGAGCGGAAGAACAAGCCAAAGTCGAAGCCTTACTAGAGACTCTAGGATCTCGCGGAGCTCGTCCTCCCTTGGTACTGCTCAATCCCAACGCGAGTGACCTGATGCCGCTTCGCAAATGGCCGACCGAACGTTTTATCGCACTGGGAAAATCCTTACTGGCCGCGCAAAAGGAAATTACCTTGGTCATCACCGGAGCCCCGGCAGAGGCGGAATCGGCACAGAAAATCGCTACCGAGCTCGGTTCCGAACGCGTGGTGAGTGTCGCCGGAAAAACCTCTCTCCGAGAGCTCTTTGTGCTCTACACTATGGCAGATATTTTAGTGACCAATGATAGTGGCCCAGCCCATTTTTCGTCGATGACCGACATTCACTCCGTGGTTCTCTTTGGACCAGAAACTCCAAAGCTCTTTGGAGCGTTAAGCCCCAAGAGCCAGGTCATTTCTGCAGGCTTGGCCTGTAGCCCGTGCGTGAATGTTTTCAACCACCGGTTTTCTCCCTGCACCAATAACCGTTGCATGCAGGAGATTAGCGTCGAGGATGTTTTTGCTAAAGTGCAAGCCATTCTGTGGAATGAGTATGGTAGACCCTCCGAAACCCGGGTGAAGTATCGTTCTTGGAGCGAAAAACTTCGGGATCTACCCGCCGAGGAGTCCCCGGAAATTCGCCGTCCCGAGATCCATCCCCGTTTTCAGGCTGAGCACCTTCGCTCCGATCTTTAAATCCGCGAGGCCGCATCAGGGACTGATTTGATCTTCAGCAGCTAAATTCGGCCGA
>Ga0206903_10217_pt1 | contig 18292 bp, 17 predicted proteins | sample Alteio_BWOrgHeat_45_FD_152959 | JGI IMG/M metagenome (GOLD analysis project Ga0206903, IMG submission 152959) | Enriched cells from forest soil in Barre Woods Harvard Forest LTER site, Petersham, Massachusetts, United States -... | ecosystem: Environmental > Terrestrial > Soil > Temperate forest >... | reverse complement strand
AATTATAACCAACTTTTTTTGCTGCTGCTTCTACCTCCTGCGCCACAAATCCGGTGTATATATTTTTTTCCTGTTTTGCTATACCTTCAGATTCTGCTGAATGTGCTGCAGCATTAAGTGAGCCTATTTTTTTATCTGCCCCGGTTTGTTTGTTTAAAGCTGCTATATCAAGTGTATAGGTTATCGGACGAAGCAGTTTAATAAAATCAAGCCCATGCACATCTTTATGAATATTTTTTTTAAACCTGCCATCGCTTAAGGTACTCCATCCTACTGTACCACCAATACTGCTTACTGAAGCATCGCCAAACCGCATTTGGTAAGAGGCCGTAGGAGTAGCCTCTGAACCAATTGCAGCCGAATTGAAAAAGCCGGAAGACGTAGGGCCGGTATAATATCCAATATAAGTATTGTTACTGCCATTAACAACAGATTCATAATACCCGGCTTCAATTCCTATCATGGTGTTGTAGCTGCTATTATCGTTGTAGCCTGCATAATATCCTCCTAAAAAGTTTCCCGTACCTGTACTATTATTATATCCTGCATAAGCACCATTCGCGGTGTTGTAATAACCCATGGTGTTGGAATAAAGAGCCTCATATCCATTGGCAGTGTTATCATAGCCTGTTGTATTATTATAAAGTACATTAGTTCCCATAGCTGTGTTATTGTTACCTGTGCCATTATATACAAGCGCATTAAGACCTACACCAACATTACCTGTTCCTGTATTATTATTGGTTAACGCAAATGTGCCAAGAGCGGTATTAAAATTTCCTGTAGTATTAAAATATAAGGCATCTACTCCAAACGCAGCATTGTAACTTCCTGATGTGTTAGAGTATAAAGACGTATAACCCATGGAAGTATTTGTTATGCCGGTACTATTTACAAGCATTGCTTTAAACCCCAAAGCAGTATTTAAGCTTTGAGCACTATAATCAATGTAACCTGACTTGACGTTATTTACTCTAAACACCAACGGATTGGCATCTGTTGTGCCAATAAAATTTATAGAAGAATCAGTACCTGAATTACCGGTAAGGTTCCATGCTTTCCCAGCCACAGATTTCCATCCGCCACCACCGTAGTAATAAAACCCGGGCGTTGCATTTGTTTGATAAATCATCAACCCCGTTGCCGGTGAGGTAATGGCATTGCGTTGCGTCTGCGTCATCCGCGGAATTAATAAGCCTTTTGTTGTTGATTTAATTTCCAATAAGGATGAAGCATCAGGAGTAATAGTTCCAATACCAGCAGCGCCCGTTGATGGAAAAATGTTTTGTGCATGTAAGCTGGTGCAGGCAATACTTAACGCTGCAATAATTGTTGTGTAAAATTTTGAATACATAAAATTATATTTAGTTATCAATACAAAATGCAAAGGCATTTTAAAATGCCTTTGAACATGAGAGAAAATCTATTTCGCCAATACCATTTGTTTGGTATCAATCAGTCTTCCATCTACAATTAATGAATATTGATACGCGCCGGATGAAAGTGTTGAAGCATTTACAGTTAAACTTCCTTTACCACTTCCGGAAATAGTTACTGCTTTTAATGTTTTGCCGCTTTTGTCTGTAATTATAATTTGCGCTGCTGTAATTTTTTGCGGCAATGAATAACCAATGGTTGTGTTATTCGTAAACGGATTAGGTATATTTTGTTCAAGTGAAGCAGAAGAAACAACTGTTAACTGCTGACCACTCATTGCTGACTGATTACCTGAAACCATCATTGCTTTTAATTCATTTATCTGGTTTTGCAATGAACTTACTATCGATTTAAGTGAGTCGTTTTGCTTTGATAACTCCTGTTCTCCTTTTACAAGTGGCACTACAAATTCTGAATAACGCAATCCATATAAATCTTTATCATTCTTAGCAGCATCTACTCCGTCAAAATCGTAGCCTATCTTTTTTGCGGAAGCTTCTACATCCTGCGCTATAAAACCTGTGCAAACAACCTGTTGCTTTAGTTGGCGTGAGGCGATTTGTTGCTGTGAAGGCTGAATGGTTTTGCCGTCTTTATCTTTTATTGCGGGGCGCTGTATTATTTTGTCGGCAGCATCAAGGTCAAGATTATAGGTAATGGGTTTTAAGAGATTAATAAAAGCAAGCCCCGGCACATTGGCTTTAATATTTTTCTTTGCCCTTCCATCAGAAATATTAGTCCATCCTGTATACCCCCCGATGCTGGTTACATTGTCGTCACCAATACGCACCTGGTTAGATGCTGTAATAAGTGCTTCCTCTCCTAAAGCAGTTGAATTGTAATAATTGCTATTGTTTACATCAGTGAGATCGCCAATAGCAGTATTGTCTGAGCCGGTGGTGTTGGAAAGAAGGGCATCATTACCATACGCGGTGTTGCCAGAACCCGTGGTGTTGAAAAGAAGGGCGCCATCACCATTTGCGGTATTTTCACCCCCGGCGGTGTTGTCATTAAGAGCATCGTTACCAGTCGCGGTGTTGAAATAACCCGTGGTGTTGGAATAAAGAGCACCGTACCCATTCGCGGTGTTTTCAATACCGGTGGTGTTGGAATAAAGGGCATCTCCTCCATTCGCGGTGTTGTAATAACCTGTGGTGTTGGCATAAAGAGCATCATAACCGTTCGCGGTGTTGTCAAAACCTGTTGTGTTGTAAAAAAGGGCATCTAAACCGTTCGCGGTGTTGGAATAACCCGTGGTGTTGGCATAAAGAGCCTCATGACCGTTCGCGGTGTTGGAATAACCCGTGGTGTTGGCATAAAGAGCCCCAGCACCATTCGCGGTGTTGGAAAAACCCGTGGTGTCAGAATACAGGGCATCAGTTCCATTGGCGGTGTTGCCATCCCCGGTGGTGTTGGAATAAAGGGCATAAGCACCATTCGCGGTGTTGGAAAAACCCGTGGTGTTGTAATAAAGGGCAAACGGACCATTCGCGGTGTTTCCAGTACCCGTGGTGTTGTGAAAAAGGGCAGTGTACCCATTGGCGGTGTTGTCATCCCCGGTGGTGTTGGAATAAAGAGCATCATCACCATTAGCGGTGTTTTCATAACCCGTGGTGTTGTAAACAAGGGCAAACGGACCATTAGCGGTGTTGGAATAACCCGTGGTGTTGTTAAAAAGGGCATCTGTCCCATTTGCGGTGTTTAAATAACCCGTGGTGTTGTAATAAAGAGCAAAAGCACCATTGGCGGTGTTGTAATAACCTGTGGTGTTGTAATAAAGGGCACTATTTCCATTCGCGGTGTTGTCAAAACCCGTGGTGTTAGAATAAAGCGAATTATATCCAAAAGCTGTATTATAAGCTCCTGTATTAGAAATTAAATTTTGATAGCCAAAACTTGTATTGCCTTTTGTATTATCATAGTCTATAAAACCAGCCCTTACGTTATTTACTCTAAATACCAACGGATTGGCATCCGTAGTACCAATAAAATTTACTGAAGGGTTAGTGCCTGCATTACCAGTAAGTGCCCAACCACCAACACCCGTATTGCTAATAGTAAAACCGGGATATGTTCCTGTTACAGATATTCCTGTACCTGCTGTCAGTACCACTGTTTGATCCGGTGCAGTATTGGTAAATGTTGTACCACTAAGGCTAAGCCCTGTACCCGCTGTGTAAGTAGTATTATTATCAGTTGAAGAAATAGTGAAATTAGGATAGGTGCCGCTTATAGTGGTTGCACCGCCACCAGTAAGCACTACTGTTTTATCCGGTGCTGTATTGGTTATTGTTGTTCCACTAATACTAATGCCGGTACCGGCAGTATAACTTGTGCCATTATCATTACTCCAGGTAAGCCCGCCGGAGCCATTTGTTTTTAAAACCTGCCCATTGGTACCATCAGTTGCAGGCAATGTATAAGCGCCTACTTTAACCGTGCCATTAAATACGCTATTGCCAGTGTTTGCATTTATACTAAACACAGGAATTGCACTTCCATTTCTAAATTCATATTGAACACTTGATGAATTAAAGAATAATCCGTAATTAGGATTGCCTGTATATTGAAAGGCATACTTATTACCGGCCACCTGGTAAACACCGGTGCCGCCAAACGTAAGCTTGCCGGTTGCGCTATCAATATTTACATAATTAGCAGTTGTTCCTATACGTGCGCCTCCTTTAACCTGTAAAGAAGTTATTGGCGAAGTGGTATATATACCTGTTCTTCCCGTTGATGGAAATATATTTTGTGCATTTACAGTGTTTATAAAAAAATATAAACCGGTAATAAAAAAAGTAAGTGTTTTAATAAGTAACGTTTTCATACATTTTTGTTTTGGATTATTAATGAGAAAAAAATTAAATTCAGAAATGAAAATATTTTATGAAAAACCGAATAAGAAGCCTGAATAATTAGCCTGCTGGAATAATGACAATTTTCAGGAATGAGTTATCAATCTACGTAAGCAAATGCTTTCGAATGAAAAGAGAACTGTAGAAACAGTTCTCTTACTAATTATAAGAACAAACTTTATTAGAAATTACTGCTTTGCGTCGCCCTGCACTTCTTCGCACTTAAAACCAATTTGTAAAATCTGGCCATTGCCCGGAGGGCCAATACCCCAAACAGATATATATAATTTTCCATCAGGCCCAAATGTCATTGCTGTTGGAAAGTCAAGCCCTGACGCAATTATTTCCCTGTTGCCGTTTTCATCCATTCTTACAATATCACTTAAACCGGGCGTTCCTGAATCCACACCAATACATTCAAGCACATATAACCTGTTGTGGTTATCAAAAGCAATTCCCAGTATGGCGCTAAAGCCGGATGCATATACACTATAAGAGCCATCCGCACTTAATTTATACACATTGGCAGCACCCGGAACAATGGGGAATGGTGTAAGTGTTCCAAAATAAAGATTATCGCCATGGTAAACCATTGATGTGGGCCCGATCCAACCGCCAGTACTTCCGTTATGAAGTATTGAAATATCTACTACACGGGATATTCTACCGGTTGAAGGATCAATCTTGTCAACTTCCTGCTGGTTGGGTTGTGTTATATACAAGTTGCCGTTAACACTCGTCATGCTGTAAGGCGTGCCATCGGGTTCAAAATCATTAGGATCAGGATTGGCTACAGGATGAGTCATTAAAAATTCACTGCAATTAGCAACCATCGTCCATGTTCTGTCAGGATTGATTTTAATTATACTATTTGGAATATCAGGCACTGCATGAGAACAGCCGGCACCAGCCATCATCGCATACATAGTGTTACCAATAAACTGAACATCTGCCATGCCTTGAATTCCGCTTCCGGCATCGGGTTGTGTAATACTTGAAGGGAGATGATTAACGTAAGTGCGGCGCTCTCCGTTCGAGTTAATAACAGATATGCGGCTTCCCGTGTCGCTGCCTGCATAAGGCCCAACCGGCGGAACAACCTGTGTGCATGATGTTACGAAATTGGTACCGCCAATACCAGCTTCAGCAACATACAGCTTTCCATCAGGGCCAAATTTTAATCCGCGTGGATCGTTTAAGCCTGTTGCAAAAGTCTTTATTGTAGTCATCGTACTATTATTACCGCCACAAACTGGCATACTGTTCTTTTTGCAGGATGTGAAAGTAAATATCGCAGCAGCGATTAGTGAGAAAGAAAATAGAAGTTTTGTTTTCATAATTGAATGTTTTTGTTTTTGATGATAAAAGAGTTAATGAGGTATAATTATTCTTTTACAAACTTTAATGTTGTAATTTTTTCACCTGATTGTATTTTGATATAATAACTTCCGGCTGCTAATTGTTGTATATTGAATTGATAGTTCTCGCCGGTTGATGTTGATTGCTGAATAAGCTTTCCTGAAATAGAATATAATGAAAGTGTTGTTTTAGATGTGCTTAAACCATTAACAGCAATTACATCTTTTGCAGGATTTGGATATAATCTTGGACTAATTGTATTGTTCAAATCATTCTTTGTTGCTGATAAAGTATTTGCATCTGCAGTAATAGTTTTATCATCTAATGAAAAATTATATTTCCATTTATACATACCGCCGGTAGGGTCTGGCGAATCAGCTCTGCCACACCAGCCAGTCAAAGGGTTCAGAAATGCAACTGCGAAAGGGTTGAAATCACTACTCGAATCAATCAGCTTCCATGTTGCTCCGTAATCATTGCTGTAAGAAGAACCGCCAACAGGTGTAATGCCATTCGGTATAGTGCTTACGAAGGTATGCGTGGAAGGAATAACCGTAATAAACAATCCCATAGGATAGCCGGTAAAACTTTTATTTGCCCACGTTTTGCCGCCATCATGTGTTTCTACTTCATGAGGTTCAGCGTCAAATGAAACACCTAAACCATTTTGTTTATCACTAAAAGCAAAATCATTAAAAGATACTGTTAATGGGAACTGTTGCCAATGATTACCAAAATCATCAGAACGATAAATATAACTATTACCATAAGTATCACCTGCTGTAACCCACAACCTGTTTTGAAAAACGGTAAACGAATTAAAGTTAGAGCTGAAAGCATAACCCTGTGTAGGTGGTATATTTTTATCCGGGACACGCTGCCATGTTTTACCTGCATCACTGGTGGTATAAATCTCCAGTCTCGAACTGTCTATTTGGTCATCATCGCCAATGGTAACCCCATGTTGCGCATCAAAAAAATAAACAATATCAGGAAATGAATTTGCACTAAAAAGCTTTCCCGGCTCAAGTTGTTTCCATGTATCTCCGCCATCTGTAGTTTTAAACATGGCCCCGCCATAGTTAAAGGCATCATACATGGCAGCATAGCAAGTGTTTGCATCAATAGCTGCAATGCAGCTTAATCCATAGCCGTTTGGAGCATCTACTGAATCTATACGCCATGTTTTGCCACCATCTGCTGTACGCATAAATTTATTGGCATCATAGTCTGTAGTATCATAATCCACTTTTGCCCACACAGCGTTTGGAGATGGCACTTGTACTTGTGTTATATGGCTGTTGTTTACAACATGCGGTGCATTAATATCTTCCCAGTAGGGATTAATATTTATTCCAAAGTTTTGGGTTGAACTTTTTAAACTTTGGTTTTCCTTCATGCGCATCATGAAATTGTTTTTTTTGTTTCAATTCCGCAATTTTCGATTGCGCACTTGCTGTAAATGAAGTTGTGATTAAAAACACTGTTGCGTAAAAAATCTTTTTCATAAAGTAGATTTAATTGGTGTATTAATAAAAATGAGAATCATTTGTAAAAATCTTCATGTTTATTTCACTTAAATTTTATATTCTACTGTTTGGTTGTTAAAATAGATGGGTAGCGGCATTTGGATACACAGTGCGTTTTATCGCCGATAAATGGCATTCATCTATCATCACTTTTACTTTTATATAGCCGTTTTGGAAACCGCTTATCTTTAATAAGAATTTATTAGATGACCAGGAATGAATTTATATTTTCAAACAAGCTAAAACCAAGGTTGGCGAGGCATTTGGCATTCTGGGTAATGTATTACATACATACAATAATACCTAATTTAACAGACATAAAAATTTCAACTCTAACCGACCCGGAGCTTTACAAAAATGTATTTTATGAAGCAATTTATTTTTTACCCGTTTTTATGTTCTCTGTTTATTTTTCGATTTATTTTATTTTACCCGGATACCTTAAAAAAAGAACTTTTTCATTTCTAATTTTATCTTTTCTTTTATTAGCTGCTGTTACTGCAATAGCATGCTACCTCATTTCCAAAATATATTTCAGAAGTTATGGTTCAGAATGGAATGAAGCTGATGTAATAAACCAGGCATGGAGCAAATATATCGGAGATCAAATAATAATTACCGGTTCAGCCATCATCCTTAAAATCATTAAAGATTTTTCTTTAAAACAGCGCGAAAGCGAAATACTTGCAATAGAAAATATAAAAAGCAAATTGCAGTTGCTTAAGATGCAAATGCATCCACGCATTTTGTTTGAATGCTTGCAAAATATTTATAATGATATAGATGCCGGAACGCAGTATGCACCGCAAATGATTCTAAAATTATCTGACCTTTTAAGTTATTTATTGTACGAGACAGATGTACAGCAGATAGCTCTTTCTAAGGAAATAAAATTGATTGAGAATTACATAGAATTGAAAGAATTGGAATATAAAAAACAATTGGAAATATGTTTTAAAATATCCGGAGATACAAGCACTCACTATATTACACCAGGTTTATTTCTTCCACTATTAGAAATTGGCATCGTTCCTTTTGAAAAGTTAAATAAGGTACTTGTTATATTCATAGAATTAAAAAAAATTAATTCAAATCTTTATTTCCATTTAAAAAATAACATGGACGGCAATCAAATTATGGCTTCTTTTCAATCAACTCTCGATAGTACAAAAAAGAGGCTACAGATTTTTCATTCAAACAAATTCAGGCTGGATGTGCATTCTTCTTCAAGCAGCCTTGAAATTAATATGCAGCTTCAATTAAATAAAATTATCAGTCTGCAAAATCCAAACATTCAAAATGATGGGGAATAATATATGAGCATGCGTGATTTTATATTTTCAAACGAAAAAAAATACCGTATTAAAAGGCATATTATATTTTGGATTGCTTGTTATTTCTTTATGGTAGCTACTGCGCCCCCTAAAATTACCGGCTCACTTAATGGAATTAGCGGAGATGGGTTTATCAGGTTTTATGAAATGGTATCAATAAGAATTTTTTTTCACTTGGCATGCCAGATGATATTTTGTTATCCATTGCTGTATTTTTTAGTGCCTGCTTATTTTTGGAAAAAGAAATATTTCAAATTCATTTGCATGTTTCTATTGTTATGGATTGTTACTTCATTTTTTAGATATGCTGCTTTTGCTTTTGCTTATAACCCAATTATGCAGCGGCTAAATCTTTATGTGAATCCTGTTCCATTGGTTTTCATTATTAGCTTTACACAAGTTATAGACGGACCTGCATTTATCGGTTTTACTTTTATTGCCTTAAAGTTTTTTAAAAACTGGCAGCAAAAACAAAGAGATAATTTCAATCTTAAAAAAAGAAAATGTAAATGCCGAGTTACAATTATTAAAAGCGCAGATACACCCGCATTTTTTATTTAATACACTAAATAACATTTACTCTTTTACCTTAAATAAATCTACGTACGCCAAGAATCTCGTGGCAAAACTTGAAAGCATGTTTCATTATATTGTAGAAGAATGCGAACATCCAATAGTGCCCTTGAGCAAAGAAATAAAATTGATTAATGATTATATAGAACTTGAACTGGTGCGTTATGGAAATAATCTTTCAATAGATACCAAAATCATAATTGGTGAAAATAAAATGATTACTCCATTATTATTAATACCATTTATTGAAAATAGTTTTAAACATGGCGCAAGCAAAATGCTAAACAATCCATGGATAAAACTTGATATTAAAGTAAACGAAAACATGCTTTATTTTTCTTTAGTTAACAGTAAACCCTACTCAGAAATAAACGCTAATGAAAAAAAAGGAATTGGTTTAAACAATGTAAAAAAGAGACTGCAGCTTTTATACCCTGGCAAACATTCTTTGCAAATAGAATCAACAAACGATACCTTTATAGTTAACATGCAGTTGCCTTTAGAGGAATATATTTTAAAGGAAGATGAATTGGCAACTGAAAAGATACGTTTCGTACCTGTTTAAAAAAAATTTCAATGTCAACCAAAAAAATCACCTGCCTTGCTGTTGATGATGAACCACCTGCATTAAGCATTATTCAAAAATATATTGAAGCAGTGCCTTCGCTTGAATTGGCGGCCACCTGTAGTAATGCAGTTGAAGCATGGCAGATACTTCAAAGTAAAACAATTGATCTTATTTTTTTAGATATACAAATGCCGCAATTATTGGGCACCGATTTTATACGCACCTTAAAAAATCCGCCTAAAATAATTTTTACAACAGCGTTTAGAAAATATGCTGTTGAAGGTTTCGATTTAGATGCAGTTGACTATTTATTAAAACCAATTTCTTTCGAGCGTTTTTTAAAAGCAGTGAATAAGGTGATGAATACAACTTTGTCTGCTCAAAGCGCGTCATTACATATTGAGAAAGAGAATCTGCATGATTCATTTATTCATTTTCGTGCAGACAGGAAGACTTTAAAGATACCGTTAGATGATATATTATTTATTGAAAGCCTGAAAGATTATATAAAGGTGGTAACTAAAGTAAAGCCAATTATTACCAAACAATCAATTTCATCATTAGAAGAAAACCTGCCAAACGATTTTATCCGTATTCATCGTTCATTTATTGTTTCAACAAATAAAATTGAATCTTATACAAACGATATCATTCAAATTGGTAAATATGAATTGCCTATCAGCCGCAGTTACAGGCATGAGGTAGAAAAAATATTAGGTCAAAAATAAAATATATAACAGTTTTCATCAACGTTGTTTTGCTTTAATTAAAACCGTTTACTTTCGCCGCTTTAATTTCAGTTCATGAATATTCTTTTACTCGGGAGCGGCGGCAGGGAACACGCGTTTGCCTGGAAAATTCAACAAAGCAAACGTTGCTCTCAACTATTTATTGCGCCGGGAAATGAAGGCACTTCTGAATGCGGAAAAAATATAAACATTGGTGTGAATGATTTTGAAGCCATCAAAAGATTTTCAATTGAAAATAATATTGAAATGATTATAGTAGGGCCCGAGGAACCATTGGTGAAAGGAATATATGATTACTTCGAGTCTTACAAAGCCTCCTCTGAAGGGGGAAGTTGGGGGGGGCTTTTAATTGCTCCTTCAGCAATTGGCGCTCAGTTGGAAGGCAGCAAAGCTTTCTCTAAAAAATTTATGCAGCGCAATAATATTCCAACTGCTGCATATGCTGAATTCACCAAAGAGAATTATGATGAAGGTAAAACATATATTCAGCAACATTCGTTGCCTGTTGTTTTAAAAGCGGATGGTTTGGCTGCAGGCAAAGGTGTTGTTATTGCAACAACAACTGAAGATGCATTAAAGGCTTTTGAAGAAATGATCATTCACGAACAGTTTGGCGAGGCATCAAGCAAAGTGGTGATTGAAGAATATTTAGATGGAATTGAACTGAGCGTTTTTGTTTTAACTGATGGAAAAGATTATAAGATCATTGGCCATGCAAAAGATTATAAACGTATTGGTGTTGGCGATACAGGTTTGAATACCGGTGGAATGGGTTGTGTAAGCCCATTGCCTTTTCTTACAGATGATTTTTTGCAGAAGATAGAAAAAGAAATTATTCAGCCAACCATTGATGGTTTGCAAAAAGAAAACATCATTTACAATGGCTTTATATTTTTTGGGTTGATAAAAGTTGATGATGAGCCTTTCGTTATTGAATATAATTGCAGGATGGGTGATCCTGAAACAGAAGTAGTGATACCGCGATTGAAAAATGATTTAATAGATTTATTTTTATCGGTACATAATAATACTTTAAAAGATAAAGTTATTGAGTTCGACGAAAGAGCCTGTGCTACTATTGTTGCAGTAAGTAAAGGTTATCCCGGCGATTATGAAAAAAATAAGCTGATAGAATTTGATGATTCGTCAATTCGTCAATTTGATGATTCAATTGTTTTTCATGCAGGCACTAAAATGAATGAAGCCGGACAAGTTGTAACCAATGGTGGGAGAGTATTGACAGTGAGTTCATTTGGCAGGGAAATTGCTGATGGAGTGCGTCTCTCGAAAGAAGTTTTGAATTGCATATATTTTGACGGGATGTATTTCAGAAGTGATATAGGATATGAATTTGAAGCCCCCAACCCCTAAAGGGGAAGAAAAGATATATACGATTTTTAATTTTCATTTTCAGGTAAAGTGTTTTGATTTTTTGAGTTGAACAGAATTCATGCAGTTGAAGGGAGTGACACAACGAAGTTTAATAGCAATTCTATCGCTGGTAACCAAATAAATTTTACAACCGGAAAATAAAGGGTTGTGCATATTAATAAAAACCCCTGAAATTGCTTGCCGGTACTTTGTAAATTCAAATTATTTCGTACACCTTTGCGGCATTATAAAATAACATACGTAACTAATTATATAAATGGGACTTTTTAATTTTTTCACACAGGAGATTGCAATTGACCTTGGCACCGCAAATACCCTGATCATTCACAATGATGAAGTGGTAGTGAATGAACCTTCTATAATTGCTTTAAACCGTAACAATCCAAAAGAAGTGCTTGCTGTTGGAAAGCGTGCTTTAATGATGCACGAAAAAACGCATGAGAGCATTCGTACAGTTCGTCCTTTGAAAGACGGTGTAATTGCTGATTTTAATGCGGCAGAACTGATGATAAAGGAAATGATCAAAATGATCCATCCCAAAAAACCATGGATTGCTCCAAGGTGGAGAATGGTGATATGTATTCCTTCCAGCATTACTGAAGTGGAAAAACGTGCTGTGCGCGACAGTGCAGAACAGGCAGGCGCCACTGAAGTTTATCTTATACATGAGCCAATGAGCGCTGCGCTTGGAATTGGTATTGATGTAGAAGAACCGGTTGGTAATATGATCATTGATATTGGCGGCGGCACAACAGGCATAACTGTAATTGCGCTGGCAGGTATTGTTTGCGATCAGAGCATTCGCATTGCCGGCGACGAATTTACTTCTGATATAATGGAAGCATTACGCCGTTATCATAGTTTATTGATCGGGGAACGTACTGCTGAACAAATTAAGATAACTATCGGCGCTGCCATGAAAGACCTTGAAAACCCACCGGACGATATGCCGGTAAATGGGCGTGACCTTGTTACGGGTATTCCAAAACAGATCATGGTAAGTTACCAGGAAGTTGCAGAAGCGTTGGATAAATCAATTTTTAAAATTGAAGAAGCCATTTTAAAAGCTTTGGAAACTACACCGCCTGAACTGGCTGCAGATATTTATCGCAGAGGTCTATATTTGACCGGTGGCGGTGCTTTACTGCGTGGTTTGGATAAACGCTTAAGCCAGAAAATAAAACTGCCTGTTCATATCGCAGAAGATCCGCTGATAAGTGTTGTAAGAGGAACAGGCCTGGCACTTAAGAATTACCAGCGTTATCCTTTTGTAATGAAATAAAGGCCCATCTAAATCTTCCCGAAGGGAAGACTTACAAACTTCACATGTTAAACAAGCAATATAAAAATTAACGTTCTATCTCCTCCCCTTAGGGGAGGCCGGGAGGGGCTTGATGCGGAATATAATAGCTTTCATACGTCATTTTTTTAACCTGTTCTTATTCCTGATTCTAACGGGAATTTCTCTCGGCATTCTCATCAATTATAATCAAACATACAATGTGGTCTTTTCCAACATTGCGAGCGAAGCAACGGGTAAAGTAGGTGCGCAATACAACAGTGTTGAATATTATTTCAAACTTAAAAAAACCAATGAAGACCTTGCCGCTGAAAATGCAGAATTGCGTGGTTTATTAAGATCAAGCTTTGAATCACCCGATACATCAACTGTAATTAAAATTGATTCTTTATTAAAAGATACATTGGGCCGTGTAAGAAAATTTCTTTTCCTGCCGGCTAAAGTAGTAAACAACGATGTGTCTGATCAGAATAATTATATAACACTTTACAGAGGCAGCAAACAAGGAGTTATAAAAGACATGGGTGTGATAGGGCCTCAGGGTATTATTGGAAAGGTGATTGACACAAGCAAAAATTATTGTCGCGTAATGAGCGTGCTTAACCGTAACAGCAAAGTAAGCGCAATGACGAAGAAAGGATTTTATACCGGTCTTGTTGATTGGGATGGAAAGGATCCACGCTATGTAACGATGCATAATGTTCCTAAATCAGCTAAAGTAAAAATTGGTGATAGTATCATCACAAGCAACTTATCAGGAAATTATCCGCCGGGTATCATGATCGGAACTATTGCTGCAATTGGTGGCGATCCTGCCAGCGGATTTTATGATCTTAAAGTAAAAACAGCAACAGATTTTTACAACATTCAATACGCATATCTGGTTGATAATATGATATGGGCTGAGCAGAAAGATTTAGAAGCAAAAACACTAAAGCAATGACGAGCCTGCTAAAAAATATAATACGCTTTGTGTTGTTTATACTTGTGCAGGTGTACATATTCAACAAGGTGCCTCCAATTCATCAGTTTGTAAAACCTTATATATACTTCCTTTTTATTTTATGGTTGCCATTCAATATAGGCAGGCCCGGCTTAATGTTGCTTGCATTTATATTCGGTTTAACCTTCGATTATTTCAGTGGTACCCCGGGCTTACATACAGTACCCTGTGTTTTCATTGCTTACCTGAGGCCGTTTCTTTTAAATCTTTTAATACCGCAGGATACAATACAGCTAAGCTTTGCAGAGCCTTCAGCAAAGAGCATGGGCTGGGCATCTTACGCTACGTATATTCTTATACTTACGTTCCTGCATATTGCCTTACTTGTATTTATTGAATGGATGGAGTTCGGAGATTTCTTTTATTTTATTGGAAAGGTTACAGCAACAACAGCGCTCAGTCTTGTACTTATTTTTATTGCCGAAATGCTTTTTCCACGGCAGGGTAAATACAGAACAAATGCAGCAGCTTAGCTCTTGGCTGATAGCTAATAGCTCATAGCTTTTTGTTACGTTTGCAACAATGCGAAAACTGGAAGATACATACCAACATAAAGGCTTACGAAAAAAACTAATCGACCAGCTTAGAACAAAAGGTATTACAAGTGAACTGGTACTTGAAGCAATGTATAATATCCCGCGTCACTTTTTTTTAGATTCGGCATTTGATAAGATAGCTTATGAAGACAGAGCTTTTCCTATAGCTGCTGATCAAACTATTTCACAACCCTATACAGTTGCATATCAAACACAGTTACTGAATATACATCGCAATGACAAAGTTTTAGAAATAGGAACAGGAAGTGCTTACCAGGCATGTGTTCTGGCAGAAATGGGCGCATGGATTTACACTGTTGAAAGGCAGCGGAAACTGTTCGAAATGCATAAGTCATTTTTTTTTAAAGGAAAATATCCGAACATAAAATTTTTTTACGGCGATGGTTTTGAAGGCCTGGCAACCTATGCTCCTTTCGATAAAATATTAATAACAGCAGCAGCGCCTTTTATCCCGCCTAAATTAGTTGAGCAATTAAAAACAGGCGGCCTGATGGTGTTGCCTGTTGATGAAGGCAACATGCAGCGTATGTTGCGCATTACCAAAAAAGCTGATGGCAGTTATGTGCAAGAATGGTTTGATTATTTTTCTTTTGTACCCATGTTAAAAGGAAAGAATAATTAGTTTTTAATTTTGATTTCTAACTTTTAATTTTTCAGCATGGCGATCCGCATTTTTATTACCGGAGGAACATTTGATAAAGAATATAATGAACTAAACGGGGAACTTTTTTTTAAAGATTCTCATTTGCCCGAAATGCTGAAATTAGGTCGTTGTAAAATTGATGTTGACATAAGAACACTGATGATGATAGACAGTCTTGAAATGACTGATAATGACCGCATGTTAATTGCACATCATTGCCAGGCAGCAGATGAAGACAAAATAGTGATCACACACGGCACAGACACAATGGCGAATACTGCTGCTATCATTGCACAAAAAATAAAGAATAAAACCATCGTTCTTACGGGCGCAATGATACCTTATAAATTTGGCAGCTCTGATGGTTTGTTTAATTTGGGCAGCGCTTTGGCTTTTGTTCAAACTTTGCCACAAGGTGTGTATGTTGTAATGAACGGAAAATATTTTAACTGGAATAATGTTGCAAAAAATAAAAAAACCGGAGAGTTTGAAGAAGTAGTTAAGAGTTAATGCTGTTGATAGTATTGGCGATAATTTCAATATTTTTGAATCGTAGAATATAAGCGTATGACTAAATTAACAGCCGCCATTACTGCAGTAGGCGGTTATGTCCCTGAGTACCGATTGACAAATCAGGAACTTGAAACAATGGTTGAAACCAATGATGAATGGATAAGAACAAGAACCGGTATTAAAGAAAGAAGAATTTTAAAAGAAAAAGGTAAGGCCAGCAGCGATCTTGCTATCCCGGCAGTACAGGAAATAATCGCCAAAAAAAATCTGGACCCACTGGAAATTGATTGCATTATTGTAGGTACTGTAACACCGGATATGATATTCCCTTCAACCGCAAATATTATAGCAAATAAGATAGGCGCAAAAAATGCATGGGGCTTTGACCTGAGTGCGGCCTGCAGTGGTTTTTTATTCTCACTTGAAACAGGCGCGGCGTTGATTGAAACTGGCAGGTATAAAAAAGTAATTGTAGTGGGTGTGGATAAAATGAGTGCCATTGTTGATTATACCGACAGGGCCACCTGCATTATTTTTGGTGATGGCGCCGGTGCTGTTCTGCTTGAACCTTCAACAGATGACACAGGTATTTTAGACAGCATTTTGAGATCGGACGGGAATGGGGTTGATTATCTGCATATGAAAGCAGGTGGTTCTCTCGAACCAGCTTCTATTGAAACAGTCACTTCAAAAAAGCATTTCGTTTTCCAGGAAGGTAAAACTGTATTTAAACATGCTGTCGCAGGTATGGCTGATGTAAGTGCAGAAATAATGCAGCGCAATAATCTTTCATCAGATGATGTAGCATGGCTGGTTCCACACCAGGCAAACATGAGAATTATTGATGCCACCGCAAACCGTATGGGTTTATCAAAAGATAAAGTGATGATAAACATTGAACGTTATGGCAATACTACAGCGGCAACAATACCTTTATGTTTGTGGGAGTGGCAGGGTAAGCTTAAAAAAGGAGATAATATTGTACTCGCGGCTTTTGGCGGAGGTTTTACGTGGGGCGCAATTTGGATAAAGTGGTCTTATGACTCACAGATGTAATTGATAAAAAAATAAAGAGGCTGTTCCTATTGGGCAGCCTCTTTTATTTTATATACTATTAAACATCTCTTTCTGTTGTAGTTGTTTTTGTAATGCTAACACTGTCTTTGTTTCCGCCGCGCACTAAAGCAATTAGTACAAGTATAAACACAGCGCCGCCAACAATCCAAACCCAGGGTTGTGTGTACCATGTTTGTGTTTGAGTGGTAGTGGTGGTAGCGCTTGAATTTGATGATTGCGCCAGCACATATATTGTGCTGGTAAAAAAAGTAAGCAGGAATAATACAATTCTTGTTGTAACTGCCTTAATATACTGTTTCATAATTGTTGTTTTTAAGTTTAAAAATTATTTAAACTGTTTCAACAATTGAGCCAACACAAAAACAATCTTGTATGAGGATTTTTTACACAGCCTTTATAAACAGAAAACAAATCTTGCTTAAGATGTTGGCAGTATTCCTTTCCATAAAAGGAAAAGGATGACAATACCAAGTATGATACGGTAAATACCAAAAGCTTTAAAGCCATGCTTTTGTAAATACTTAATGAAAGAGCTAACTGCTATCAATGCAACAATAAAAGAAACAACGGCGCCAACCGCCAATATAGTCATATTGTCTTTTACCAAAACTTCAGGATGATCTTTATACACATCCCAAAAACTTTTTACAGACGCAGCGAACATGGTAGGTACCGCAAGACAAAAAGAAAATTCTGCAGCCAGTGTTCTTGTTAGCTTTTGTTGCATCCCTCCTATAATGGTTGAAGCACTACGGCTTAAGCCAGGCAATACAATTGAAAAACATTGAAAGCATCCTATTACAAAAGCTTTAGGCAAAGAAATTTTCTGGTCTTCGTTTATATTGTTGTTTTTAAAAAGCTTATCAATAAATAACAACAAAATACCACCACCGATCATTACACACGCAATGAACCAGAGATTGCCAAGTGCGGTGTCAATATATTTTTTAAAAACTGCACCAACAATTAATGCAGGTATAGTAGCGATGATGAGCTTTAGATAAAACGAAGTTCTTTTGAAGTCAAAAAACTTTTTATAGAAGAGTACTACTACAGAAAGTATGGCAGCAAACTGTATCACTACTTCAAACATATCCGTAAAAGACGTATCAGCAACACCGATAAGCGGGTTCGCAAATTTCATGTGTGCAGTACTGGAGATAGGCAAAAATTCTGTTATGCCTTCAATAATTGCAATAATGATGGCTTGAATAATAGTCATAGCTGCTTTGGTTAATAGATAAAATAAAAAAGCGCTTATTTAAGCGCAGTCGTTTATGAATTTTTTTCTTTAGGTTTCTTAAGAATTGCATACAATTCTACAAGAAGGCCGGTGATAATTAAAATGGGTGCAATGGTTACGCGTGTAGTACTATACACAAGATTTGGATCAAAAACAT
>Ga0206903_10215_pt1 | contig 18445 bp, 17 predicted proteins | sample Alteio_BWOrgHeat_45_FD_152959 | JGI IMG/M metagenome (GOLD analysis project Ga0206903, IMG submission 152959) | Enriched cells from forest soil in Barre Woods Harvard Forest LTER site, Petersham, Massachusetts, United States -... | ecosystem: Environmental > Terrestrial > Soil > Temperate forest >... | reverse complement strand
CGCCCACCGAGTCCTAAAGCGCCCAGCAGACTTCTGGTTATCATGCTGGCTGCGGTTCTCTCTACCTGTTTGGCAGCTCCGCTGTTGAGGATCTTATCCAGGGTGGAGGGTTCAGGCTTTGCTCCTGGCTTTGCGGGAACCGGTTGATTTTTATTTGCGGCATCCTGTAGCTTCTGGGTCAGAATTTCATAGGCGCTTTCACTGTCTATAACCTGGTTATATTTAGGAATCAGTTTTGATTTCGCGTTAATCGCATCTATTTCCGCAGGCGTCAAAATATCCATCCGGCTGCTTGGGGGTGCCATCATGCAATGCACGAGCGGTGTCGGGACACCTTTCTCATCCAGCATCGTTACGAGCGCTTCCCCGATGCCGAGTTCCGTGATCAGATCTTCGGTTTTATAAAATGCGCTGGTCGGATAATTTTCGGCGGCCTGTTTAATCGCTTTGCGGTCGTTCGCTGTAAATGCCCGCAGGGCATGCTGAACCTTCAACCCCAGCTGGGCCAGAATCCCTGTCGGGACATCTGTCGGATTTTGTGTACAGAAAAATATGCCGATCCCCTTGGACCGGATCAGTTTGACGATGGTTTCAATTTGTTTTAAGAGAGTGTCACTTGCTTCCTGGAAAACCAGGTGTGCTTCATCAATAAATAAAACCAGCTTGGGTTTTTCCACATCACCTTCTTCGGGGCAGGACGCATATAATTCTGCCAGCAACTGCAGCATGAACGTGGAGAAAAGTTTTGGTTTATCCTGGAGATCGGTGACCCGCAATATATTTACCACACCACGCCCGTCGTCGGAAATACGCATGAGATCAGCTACCTCGAAACTTTTCTCTCCGAAAAAAACATCGGCACCCTGCTGCTGTAGCCCGATCACTTTGCGCAGGATGGTTCCGGTGGAAGTCGTCGCAATCTGGCCATAGGCCTGCTGGATCTCCGCCTTTCCCTCATTGGAAATATATTGTAACACCTTGGTAAAATCTTTCAGATCCAGCAGGGGTAATTTATTATCGTCGCAATATTTAAAAATCATAGCCACCAGCCCTTCCTGTGTATCATTGAGTTCCAGAATGCGGGATAATAATATGGGTCCGAATTCACTCACGGTGGCGCGTAACCGAACTCCTTTCTCGTTGCTCAGGGTCATGAATTCAACCGGAAAGGCCCGGGCCTCGTATTTTATTCCGATAGCCGCACAGCGTTCGTTAATCTTATCATTCACAGAGCCGGCGGCACCAATGCCGCTCAAATCACCCTTGATATCCATCACCAGCACGGGCACACTGGAATTACTCAGGGCCTCGCTGATCATCTGCAATGTTTTTGTTTTACCGGTTCCGGTGGCACCGGCGATCAACCCATGGCGGTTCATGGTTTTTAAAGGAAGGTTGATATCAGCACCTGCTACGGGTTTACCACCCAGCATTCCCACGCCAATCTTTACCGATTCGGATTTAAAAGTATATCCTGATTTTACCGCATTCAGAAAGGCAGATTGATCAGCCATTTTTAAGATTTGAAGATTTCATGATAAAATTTCCACCGCTTTAAGCTTTATGCTTTACGCCTTAAGCTTAAGAAACTTTTTCAGCCATTAACTGCTGAACCAGTTTTTCAAGTTCAAGAATTCTTTTTTCGTAAGCAGGCAGTTTACGTGCGGCAGCCTGTGAACGCAGGGCGCTGGTATATTCAAAAGCCGGACTACCGGTTACGGCCGTATTGGGTAGTTTCAGCGACTTGGTAACGCCGCTCTGAGCATTGATCTTACTGCCATCTGCAATCTGAATATGACCGACGATTCCGACCTGGCCGCCCACCATTACATTGTTACCCAGTTTTGTACTGCCTGAAACCCCGCTTTGGGCGGCAATTACCGTATTGCTTCCGATTTCCACATTGTGCGCGATCTGAATCAGATTATCGAGCTTGGCCCCTTTTTTAATCAGCGTTGATCCGATCGTTGCCCGGTCGATCGTTGCGTTTGAACCTACTTCCACATAGTCTTCGATCACTACATTACCCATCTGCGGAATCTTTTTGAAGCTGCCATCGGCCTGAGGCGCAAAACCGAATCCATCGGCGCCGATCACGGAACCCGCATGAATCGTAACGTGGTTGCCGATCACGCAGCCATGATATATTTTCACGCCCGGAAAAATGACCGTATGATCGCCGATATGCACTTCGTTGCCGATATAAACCTGCGGATAAATTTTTACATGATTGCCAATCCGGGCATCGTTGCCGATATATGCAAATGAACCGACGTACGCATTTTCACCCAGCCTGGCAGATTTGGATATATAAACAGGTTCCTGGATTCCTGTCAGTTGCTGATTCTGCATCTCCTGATATTTGGCGAGCAGCGAGGCAAAAGCAAGATAGGCATCCGGAACGCGAAGCAGGGTGGCTTGGATCTTTTCCTTCAAAACCTGACTTTCATTTATAATGATGATGGAGGCCTTGGTACTATATAAGAATTCTTCGTATTTCGGATTGGCCAGGAAAGCGAGATGACCTTCCTGTGCCTCTTCGATTTTCCCAAAATTGTTTACCAGCACGTCCGGATCACCTTCCAGTTTGCCATCGATCAATGCAGCGATCTGTGCGGCGGAAAATTGCATAGAAATAAATTTGGATTAAAAGTCGCCGGGTTATTCTCCCGTCAGATAACAAATATAGAATTTTTTAACCGCGGTTGAAAGACTCCGGTGGATCAGGGCATTGTCAACCTCCGAGATATCCCGAACGGTGCCGTCCTTAAAAAGAATATTGATTTTTTCGTCTGTCGGGTTGTAGGTCGTATTGGTATGTTCTCCTGTAAAAACGAAATAAGCCGCATCGGATGCGGAGATATTCAGGATACGCGTTGCTTCTTTCAGGAGGTTATTTACAATTGTATTGTTAAACGGTTCCGCCTGCAGTTTAGCTTTGAGCAAACGCCGGTTGATCAACATGGAACTCAGGTTGGACAATACGGGATCTTTTTCTTTCATCCATATTTTGAGTGCGCTCAGAATATCATTATCGTCCAGGAGACCGAATGCTTCCAGCCAATCCGGAGAATCGGGGAGCGACGGAGAAAGAAAGAAATCAAGTGAATCAGATCCGGAATATTTTTTTTCCCCGATAGAAATCTTCTCCCGTGCACGCTGAATGATTTTTACGAGCATGCTTTCCGCACTTACTACGGTTTTATGCAGATAAACCTGCCAGTACATGAGTCGCCGGGCCACGAGAAACTTCTCAATGGAATAAATTCCCTTTTCCTGGACCATCAATTCACCTTCGTGTACGGTAAGCATGTGGATGATGCGGTCATAGCCAATGACGCCTTCTGAAACCCCGGTAAAAAAACTGTCCCGGTTCAAATAGTCCATACGGTCCACGTCGAGCTGACCCGATACCAGCTGGTGCAGGAATTTTTTCGGATACCGGTTGGTGAATATCGCGATGGCAATGTCGAGCGCCCCGGACATTTTCTGATTCAGCAATTGCATGATTCGTAGTGAAACCGATTCATGATCCAGATTTTCGATCAGCATATTTTCCAGGGCATGTGAAAATGGACCATGACCCACATCATGCAGCAGGATGGCAACTTTTGCACCCAGTTCTTCCTCTTCCGTAATGGAAATTCCTTTTCCTTTGAGTGTGGCAAGGGCATTGCACATGAGGTGGTAGGCACCCAAGGAATGATGCAGCCGGGTATGAACGGCTCCGGGGTACACCAGATTGGCAAAGCCCATCTGCTGTATACGGCGCAGGCGCTGATAGTAGGGATTCCGGATCAATTCGAGTATCAAAGGATGATCGATAGTTATAAAACCATATACCGGATCGTTGATAATTTTCTGAGAACCTGCACCCATTTTTGATTTTGTTAAAAGAATTCAATCCAGGCACCAAATTTAGGAATGACTGACTGATAAACTATCTTTAGAAATACGAAATACACAATCAATGGCTTTAGGACGGATACTTTGGGTAGATGATGAAATAGACAGCCTGCATTCCCATATTCTTTTTTTACAGAATAAAGGATATGAAGTGAATGCCATGACAAACGGGCTGGATGCGATTGATTTTGTGAAGGACAACCCGGTAGACGTAGTTCTGCTGGATGAGACCATGCCCGGCATAAGCGGGCTCGAAACACTGGCGAAAATCAAGGAAGCGAATCAGCAGATTCCGGTGGTTCTGATTACCAAGAACGAAACGGAGAACCTGATGGATGAAGCCATCGGCAGGCAGATTACTGATTACCTGATCAAACCGGTAAACCCGAACCAGGTGCTGCTCAGTCTTAAAAAGATAATCGATAATAAAAGACTGGTAGGTGAAACCACAACAACGGCTTACCAGCAACAGTTCCGGGAGTTGTTCATGGCGCTGAACGACAACCCCGATTATTCGGAATGGATGGACCTTTACAAAAAGCTTGTGTATTGGGAACTGGAAATGGAGAAAAGTAACAGTCCGGAAATGCAGGAGGTTTTTCAGACTCAGAAACAGGAAGCCAACACCGAATTCTTCAAATTTATTTCAAAGAATTATACCAAGTGGATCTCGCCCAAAACAAGCGATGCTCCCGTGATGAGTCATAACCTGATGCGGAACAAGGTTTTCCCCAGCCTTGAAAAAGGCGTACCGCTGTTTTTTGTTCTTATCGATAACCTTCGTTTCGACCAATGGAAAGCAATTCAGCCGGTTTTTGCGCAGAGTTTTCGGGTACAGGCAGAAGAAACTTTTTACAGTATTCTCCCGACAGCCACGCAGTATTGCCGGAATGCGATCTTTGCGGGACTGATGCCTGCAGACATCCAGACGCAATTCCCCAATCTTTGGAAAAATGATGATGAAGACGGAGGCAAGAATATGGCCGAAGAAGAATTTTTCCGCGCCCAGTTGAAACGGGGGAAGATGGATCATCTCAAAACTTCTTATACCAAGGTTCTGAACCATCAGGCCGGCCAGGATCTGGTAAATAATATTCTCAACCTGATGAACAACGATCTGAATGTGATCGTATATAATTTTGTGGATATGCTCAGCCATGCAAGAACCGAAATGGAAGTACTCAAAGAACTTGCCAGTGATGAAGCGAGTTACCGCAGTATAACGGCAAGCTGGTTTGAACATTCGCCGCTGCATCAGGCATTAAAAAAAATTGCTGATAAAAAAATTACCGTGATCCTGGCAACCGATCATGGCAGCGTGCGCGTGAAAACACCTTATAAAGTAATCGGCGACAAACAAACGACTACGAACCTTCGCTATAAACACGGGCGCAACCTGAATTACGAGCCCAAAGAAGTGCTGGCATTCCGCGATCCGAAAGAAGCGGGTCTGCCTGTGCCCACCATCAATTCATCTTTTATATTTGCCAAGGGAGACGGATTCCTCTGCTACCCGAACAACTATAATTATTTCGCAAACTATTACCGGAACAGTTTCCAGCATGGTGGCGTGAGTATGGAAGAGATGATTATTCCGGTGATTAAAATGACAGGGAGAGACAGAGTATGAGAGTATGAGAGTATGAGAGTATGAGAGTATGGGAGTATGGGAGTATGGGAGTATGGGAGTGGGGAAACACGGTCATCGGTTATCTGTCATCGAAATTGTGGATAACTATTCATAAAGAATGAGGCAGTTTTATCAACTTTGAATGATGAAGTATACAGTTACCACACTGGAAAAAATAGAGAAAATCCTTCACGAATCGGGTTATGTGATCCGGTATGAACGGGGAAATTTTCAAAGCGGATATTGTATCCTGGAAGAAAAAAAAGTACTTGTGCTCAATAAATTTCTTCCGTTGGAAGGCCGCATTAATACATTAATTGATATTCTTCCGCAGTTACCGATCGATCCGGAGGCACTCCCCGCGGAGAGCCGAAAGGTCCTGGAAAACCTCCTCAAGCCACAGAGCTGATCCGTGTTTTTCAATTATTTTTGATTGTGCAATTTCCATCGCTTAAAATCAGTTTTCTCGGAACCGGCACCAGCAGTGGTGTTCCCATGATTGCCTGTCCCTGCCCCGTTTGTCATTCAGAGGATAAAAAAGATAAGAGACTCCGGTCGAGCGTACTCATTGAATCATCAACCACCCGGATTGTCGTCGATACCACACCTGATTTCCGTTACCAGATGCTCCGGGCCGGTGTAACCAAACTCGATGCAGTGCTTTTTACCCATCCGCATAAAGATCATATTGCCGGTCTCGATGATATCCGGGCCTTTAATTTTTTTTCAGGAAAACCGATGCCCGTTTATGCCAATGAGATGACCCAGGAAGTAATCATCCGGGAATTCCCCTATGCGTTTACTGATTTCCGCTACCCGGGACTCCCAGAGATCCAGTTGAATACCATTGCAACGGATCCGTTTATGATCGGAGATATCCGGGTGGAACCCATCCCGGTCTGGCATCTGAAAATGCCCGTTCTGGGCTTTCGCTTCGGCTCTTTTACATATATCACAGATGCAAATCGAATCGATGAATCCGAGAAGCCAAAAATTCGCGGCTCCGGAGTACTTGTCTTAAATGCGCTCCGGAAAGAAAAACATATTTCTCATTTTAATCTCCAAGAAGCCATTTCCATGACCCGGGAACTCGGCATTCCAACGGCATACTTTACACATATCAGCCATCAGTTAGGGAAACATGCCGAAGTGAATCCGGAATTGCCATCAGGGATGGAGCTCGCATATGATGGGTTAAGCTTAACACTGAACGCTGAACGCAAAACGCCTGGCGCGGATATCACAAAAAATTCTTAAAATCAGTACTGCGCGATTTACGTTAGCAACCCGTGGCAACTTATTGGAAAAAAACCCGTCATAAGAAATAACCCACTCTAAACTGCATGAAAAAGCGACTCCTCTTTTGCATGTTGAACATCTGTATTTCGCAGATCTCAATTGCTCAGACTTCAATCGAATTCATTCCATTTTCAGGATATACATTCAATTACCAAATGGACTTTTTTAATGAATACCAAACAGGCGTTGCGAATGTAACCGGCCGTCTGGACGGCGGACTTAATATTGGCGGATCGGTTCAGTTTAATAAAACCAGGCGGTTTGGCATTGAGATTTTATACAATCGCTTACAAACGCCGGCAAAATTGTATGACGCCGATGCGGCTGCCGGAAGCCCCCCGTATTATCAGACAAGTGCCGGTATTAATTATATTATGACCGGCCTGGTTACTAATTTTCCGCTCAGGCATTCTCCGTCCAATTCTCCGGCGAACATTTTTTTTGGATTTGATCTCGGAATATCTCTAACGACGCCTTCGCCGAATATTACCTCCAGCACGAATGCCAATTTTGCCATGGGAATGCAAACAGGACTAAATTATTATATCAACCCCCGTGTCGGAATTCGGTTGACAGCCCGGGTAACGGGAAGCCCGGTGTCATTTTCAGATTATTATTTCGGGGAATGGGGCGGCAACCGTGGCTGGTTCGCCATATTTACACCCGGTATTGTTCTGGCGCAGGTCAATGTGGGAATCATCATCGGCCTGGGAAAAGAACTGCCCGATTATCAGAAAATAGTGAAAAAGAAACACCATCATAGGCATCCGCACCTCTTTCACAAGTAAAAGGTAAATATGATCATTCTGAGCACCAGTGCCGCATAATTTTACCCATGGAACGTTAATTGATTAAAGTAGATATTCAGGCTCTGCCCTGATCCCTGCCAAGGGATTAATTAGCAAGTTTTTAACAAGAGATACTGAATACCCGTTAAACCAATTGAAATAACCTTCGTCTTATCACATAGTTAAACTATACTGTATGAAAAAATGGGTCGTTTTATCGGGTTTGATTTGTCTTATCTCCGGAACTTCATTTGCACAATCGTCTGTCGAATTTATACCGACCGGGGGTTACACATTTGGGGATAAGCTGAGTTTTTCCAATACATTCGGCAGGATTGACGAGGCATTTAATTACGGGGGTTCCTTTCAATTCAACTTCAACCGCCACATTGGACTTGAAATGATGTACAACCGGATGCAAACTCCTGCAAAACTTTATAACTATGGTGCGGTTCCGGGTGATAATCCCATTTATCAGACCAGTGCGGGCATCAATTATATTATGGCGGGTCCGGTATCCCGTTTTCCACTGCCCGGTTCGCCTGTCTCTTTATTCATGGGTGCTGACCTCGGCGCTGCAATCTTTACTCCTTCACCCAACAGTTTTTCCAGCAATGCCAGTTTTGCCTATGGATTTCAGGCGGGGGCCGACATCTTTGTTGATCCGCGGTTCGGAATTCGCTTAAGCGCACGACTTTTGGGAACGGCTCCAACCAGTTCCGGTTATTATTTTGGCTACTGGGGCGATCCGGGCGGACATTATTATACTGATCCGGGAATTGTTCAGTTCGCATTCAATGTCGGAATCATCATCGGACTGGGCAAAGAACTGCCGGAATATCAACATCCGGCGCGATCTCATCGCCCACCACCTCCTCCGCGCAGGTATTATTATTATTAAGAACTCATAAAGAACTTTGGACGGTACATGTTAGCATCAGGTTTTCCACTATAAGGGTATAGTCTTCATTTCAGATAGAATTTATTTTTATCAGAAAGGTATGTGGGAAACGATTCGTGGGTATTTGACCTTTACCAGAAAAGAACGCGCAGGCGTTCTTTTTCTGCTTGCACTGGTAGGTGTTTTATTCATCCTGCCATATTTTTTCCGGACGCCGGTTGGCGAACCCGATCCGGAAACCTATCAACAACTGAAATCAGAGATCGGGAAATTCGAATCCCGACGGTTAGACGCCGTTGCATCTTCGAATACACATGATCGTTATAATACAGCTGTTGAGTCATACAAAAGGACCCCGGTAGACCCGGTTACGCGCAAATTTTCTCAAATGTTCTATTTCGATCCCAACCAGCTTGATGGAGAGGGCTGGAAGCGACTGGGTATAACGGATCAGGTTGCATCAACAATCCGTCATTATATTGATAAAGGCGGTCGCTTTCGAAAAGCAGAAGATCTTAAAAAGTTATATGGTCTTCATCTGTCAGATTACGACCGGCTTTATCCCTATGTGCGGATAGCGCCTTTTCAAAATGCCCATGCTTTTCCGCATATCGCACCTGTCGGGATAAATTCTGAACCCGGATTTATGAGAATCATAAAAAATCCGGTGATCACGGATATCAATCGGGCAGATTCTGCAGCCTGGGTGCAACTGCCCGGCATCGGCTCAAAACTGGCATCAAGAATTATTCATTTTCGCGGAACACTGGGCGGCTTCTACCGGGTGGAGCAGGTGGGTGAGACATTTGGATTACCGGATTCAACATTTCAGAAAATTAAGCCTTTTCTGCGCCTGAATGAGGCAAATCCGGTTCAGATTGATCTGAACAGTGCGACAGTGGAATTACTGCAGGCACACCCGTATATCCGGTGGCAGATCGCCCGGGCAATTGTTGATTACCGCACGCAACATGGCAACTTTCATTCAGTAAACGAACTCTTGCAACTCGCCGTGATAGATTCAGCCAGACTGGAAAAGATAAGACCATATTTATGTGTGAAACCAAGATAAAACGTTCACCCGGTAAAGATCAGATCCCCTTTTTTTTGTCCAGTCATCCGGATGAATCCTTCAGCCGCTTTGACGCCAAGTTCCCGGCCGCGGAATTCTTCCATAGCCGTATGTCCACACAGGTAAATGGCCGGCGGATCCTGACTGGCGTGGCAGTATAAAGCCTTTCGCTTCAGTTCCTGTGTTTCAGAAATATCTACATAGTCTGTGGGCCGGAAAACCATTGTTTGTTCGCCGGTACAAACCTCAAAAAAATAAAGCGCGAATTTGTTCTTTGACCTCATCCAGCTTTGAATGGTCAACAGACTGGCGGCCTGATGGTCCTTATGAGCGTCGATCGGCCAATGGGCAAAAACGATATCGGGTTTTTCTTCTTCCAGCAGGCTGCTTATCTTTTGCACCCATTCGTTGTTTACAATCGTGTCACCGTCGATTTGACCGGCAAAAACAGCCTTGGCATTTAAAACTTTACAGGCTTCCAGTGATTCAGCTGTTCTGACGGAGGCGGCATCCGAATGCGATTTCCCTGGTATACCCGCTTCCCCGCGGGTCAGATATATAATAGTAACAGTATGACCCGCGTTTGCAAAAGCCGCCAACACACCACCACAGCCACTTTCCGGATCGTCGGGATGGCCACCCACACAAACAATTTTCAGCGGTTTTGCGGCAGGTATTTGGGAGGACAGGACAGCGGGCAGGGATAAAAACCCGATACCGGCAGCGGCATTTTTAACGAACCGGCGACGCGAAGATTCAGTTGCCATACATTAATATTAGTTGATTCAGATAAAATAATCGGCCGGATTAAATTAGCAGTAATTTCGGCATAAGGAAATTAAGAAGTCAAATATGAAAAAAATATTCGTTCTGGCATCTTTGGCCCTTTCAATGCAGCTGGCCCGTGCGCAAAGATTCTTTTATATTGAATCCAGCCCGGTTACAGAGTCTTCGATCCGGTCGGAACTTTTGAAGGCAACCCAATACGTTACACAGTCGCCACTGGGTTCTGATTATATTATCAAATCAGATGTAGCCTGTGCGCAGGGATCCAATGTATTATCGATGAAAATTGTATTGGAAGATTCAATCACACATAAAGCAATTTACCAGACAACAGAAGAACAGGTGATCAGCAGGATACATTCAGGATCGCGCATAATGCTGGCAGTTACCGTGAAATATTTTATTAACCGGAATCTTCCCCAGATGATTCTTTGTGCCCGGGAAGATCATTCTGATTACCAGATGAAATATTTAAAACCAGGAAAAGATAAGACATGACTCCTGACTGTCGAAAACCGGATGTCTTTTAACAATTCCTTTGCTTGTTAATAATTTCAGGGAAATAATAAAAGATCGAAAAAGTGTAAATTGATCTATCACTGTAATATAAAATCTGGGGAATGAAAGGGAATAAATTATTGCCAGCTATTTTTAAGACAATAGGAAGCATGGCAGGCATATTTTTGCTTGGATACTTAGGCTATCATAACCCGGATGCCATGGTATGGGTAGTAACCGGGGCGATATTCTGCGCTCTGTTTTATTATTTCTATTCAAAAAGTGAAGAAGAATAACAGGATACTATAAACGCCGGTTTTGATGATGTTAAACAGGTTCCGGTGAGTAGCAAACCCGCCCCGGGTCCGAAGCCAGTAAAGCCAGTAAAAAAAGAAATAATATTCAGGATCGGAAGAAGGCTTAATTGCCACAAAAAAATACTAACGATTGTTAGTTTTTTTCAGAAAAATTTGTAACTTGCTTAAGGTTTAACGAGCCTTGGTTTAGCAATTCGAACGATTGTTTACTGTGAGGGCAGCGACCCCTGGTTGTTGCCCTTTTTATATTTTGAACCCCTATCATATGGATTTTGAATTAGACGAAGTTTCCCGGCAGGTGGCTGCTACAGCCCGTGAGTTTGCAACACAATATATACGACCGCATGTTATGGAATGGGATGAAGTGCAGCATTTTCCCATAGAGGTGATGCGGGCTATGGGCAGGCTGGGACTTATGGGAGTGGTGGTTCCCGAAGAGTACGGCGGGGCAGGCATGAGCTATGTGGAATACATTTTGGTGATCGAAGAAATAGCAAAAGTCTGTGGGTCAATTGGATTAAGCCTGGCTGCCCACAATTCTCTTTGCACGGGTCATATCCTGGCATTCGGAAACGAAGAACAAAAAAAGGCTTATTTGCCCAAACTGGCATCCGGGGAATGGCTCGGGTCCTGGGGTCTTACTGAGGCAAATACCGGCAGCGATGCTGCCAATATGCAATGCACAGCCACAAAAAATAGTGATGGCTGGATAATCAACGGAACAAAAAACTGGATTACCCATGGCATCAGCAGCGATATTACAGTCGTTGTTGCCAGAACCGGAGCCCCGAGAGAGAAAAATAATGCAACCGCCTTTGTTGTTCTTCGCGGTACGCCCGGTTTTAAGGGCGGTAAGAAGGAAAATAAACTCGGGATGCGCGCAAGCGAAACTGCTGAAATGATATTTGATAACTGCCTCATTCCGGACAGTTGCCGCCTGGGTAAGGTGGGGGAAGGTTTTAAGCAGTCTCTCAAGGTATTGGATGGTGGCAGGATCTCGATAGCTGCGCTCAGTGTGGGGATTGCCAAAGGGGCATATGAAGCCGCGGTACAGTATTCCAAAGAAAGGCACCAGTTTGATAAGCCTATATCCTCCTTCCAGGGTATTTCCTTCAAACTGGCCGACATGGCAACGGAAATCAGGGCGGCCGAGTTACTGACCCTTCAGGCCGGGGACCGAAAAAATAAAGGACTTCCAATGACTAAAGAGTCGGCTATGGCTAAATATTTTGCCAGTGAAGTGGCCGTTAAGACTGCCACGGACGCAGTCCAGATTTTCGGAGGCTATGGGTACACAAAGGATTTTCCGGTAGAAAAGTTTTATCGCGACAGCAAACTCTGCACGATCGGCGAAGGCACATCTGAAATTCAGAAAATTGTTATCGCACGGGAAGTTCTTTCTTAAACGTAAGGCTTAAAGCATAAAGCGTAAGGCAGTACGATCTTATAGGTGGAATTATTATAAAACAGCTTCACGCCTTGAGCCTTGCGCCTTCAGCTTTTCAGGGCATAAAGTCTTCTTCCTGCTGCTTGCTGTATTTATCAAAAATTTTGTCGATGGCCCCGCCAAACAGGGGGAACTTGGATTTGGCGAAATTTTTCATGATCTCAACGGCTTTAATCGCCTGTGCCTCCGTCAAACCTTCTGCTTTTAATTTTTCGAGAAGTTCTTTCATGAAATAAAGTTTGGAATTTTTTCTTCGTTCAGCGTTGTGCGTTAAGCCTTACGCTACTTTCAACAGGCTCATCTTACTGGTATCAAATTTCTTGCGTGCATATTCCAGATCAAGATGAAATTTATTTTCTTTCGAAGACGGCAGCTCGAACATCGCGTCGGTGAGAATGCTTTCGCAAATGCTCCGTAGTCCGCGCGCGCCAAGTTTGTACTCAACGGCTTTCGTCACCATAAAATCCAAAACGTCGTCTTCAATGCTCAATTGAATACCCTCGAGTTCAAACAATCTTTTATATTGTCTGATCAGGGAATTTTTGGGTTCCGTCAGAATGGAACGCAAAGTGATACTATCCAGCGGATTCAGGTGAGTTACTACCGGCAGACGACCCAGCAGTTCCGGTATGAGCCCGAATGACTTCAGGTCCGGGGCATTTACATGCTGCAATAAATTCTTGCGTGTAAATTCCTGTTGTTCTTTATTTACGTTGAATCCGATTGCGTTTGTATTAATTCGCCGGGCAATGATTTTATCCACGCCGTCGAACGCGCCACCACAGATGAACAATATATTCTGCGTATTGATCTTGATTAATTTTTGTTCGGGGTGCTTCCGGCCGCCCTGGGGTGGCACGAGTACATCGGTTCCTTCCAGCAATTTCAGCAATCCCTGCTGAACGCCTTCCCCGCTCACATCACGGGTAATGGATGGATTGTCCCCCTTTCTCGCGATCTTATCGATTTCATCAATATATACAATCCCTCTTTCCGCACTCACGACGTCGTAATTACAAACCTGCAGCAGGCGGGAAAGTATACTTTCGACATCTTCTCCCACATAACCGGCTTCAGTGAATACAGTGGCGTCTACGATGGCGAATGGTACATTGAGTAATTTGGCAATGGTTTTAGCGAGGAGGGTTTTACCGGTACCGGTTTCACCCACCATGATAATATTACTTTTCTCGATCTCTACATCATTCTCCGTTACCTTTTGCTGCAGTCTTTTGTAGTGATTATACACCGCAACAGCCAATACTTTCTTGGCGTCATCCTGACCAATCACGTATTCATCGAGAAACCGTTTGATCTCAATGGGTTTTTTTACAGTCAGTTTGAACTGGGAAGAGGGGGAAGCATCGTCACGTACAATCAGCTCCTGCTGAATGATTTCCTGGGCATGCTCCACACAGTTTTCACAGATATGACCTTCCTGACCCGCGATGAGAATTTTCACCTCGTCCCGGCTCCGGCCGCAAAAAGAACAATGAAGGGTATTTTTAGCCATCAGTTAAAATATCATGCAAAATTAATCAAACTATCGGCCAAAACCAATAGAAAGGCTTAACGCTTAACGCTCAAGGCTTAACGCCTAACGTTCAACGCTTAACGCCGGGGAAAGTGAACTGTTTCCCAGGTAAGTTTCAAAATCTCATTCCTGTTGGGTAAAAGGTAGTCCGATTGTTTACGCAAAGCGTTCAGCGTTGAGCGTTAGGCCTTAAGCCTTACGCCTTACGCTTACAACTCGGTGCTGATCTGATCGGCAATTCCGTAGTCAACCGATTCCTTGGCGTCCATCCAGTAATCGCGGTCGAAATCCTTCATTATCTGATCGAATTTCTTACCACAATTTTCTGCCAGTATTTTTGCAGCGATTTCTTTTACTCTTTTGGTTTGTTTTGCCTGAATTTCCAGGTCAACACTCACCCCCTGTATATACCCCCCGAGACTTGGCTGGTGAATCATCACTTCGCCGTGGGGATAAATAAGCCGTCTGCCCTTAACACCTCCACTCAACAGGATCGAGCCCATGGAAGCAGCCAGACCAATACAAACAGTGCTCACCGGGCTCTTGAGCATTTTCATAACATCATATATCGCCATGCCGCTGGTTACCATACCGCCCGGACTGTTGATCAGGAACCGGATTTCCTTTCCGGGCTGATCCGCATCGAGCAGGAAAAATTTGTTGATGATGTCCTTTGCTGAACGGTCGTCCACCGGGCCCCAAAGCTGAACGGTGCGGGTTTCAAAAAAATACTTTTCCAGTTTTTTCATTAGCATGCCGGGATCGGTTTGCGGCTTTTCTTCTTTTTCTTCCGAAGGTTCGTCATCCATTCGAAAAGGCTGAACCAGGTATTTGGAGTATTTCATTATTTCGATTTATAAAAGGTTAGTTTTCTTTTTTCTCTTTTCTCGGGTTGATCACGAGTACTTCATCAACGAGGCCATATTCTTTTGCTTCGATTGCCGTGAGCCAATAGTCACGGTCGGAATCCTTTTCAATCTGCTTGGCTGTTTTACCCGTATGAAATGCATAGATTTCATAGAGTTCTTTTTTCAGTTTCCGGATTTCATTCACGGTGATTTCGATATCGCTGGCCTGCCCGCCGATACTGCCGCTTGGCTGGTGCATCATCACGCGACTGTGTTTAAGAGCCGTTCTTTTCCCTTTGGTGCCTGCACACATCAGTGTTGCCCCCATGGAAGCAGCCATACCGATACAAATAGTGGCCACATCCGGTGTAACATACTGCATGGTATCATAAACGCCCAGACCTGAATAAACAGACCCGCCGGGGCTGTTGATATACATCTGTATATCACGATGACGGTCAGTGCTATCCAGAAAAAGCAATTGTGCCGTTATAATGTTGGCTACCTCGTCGTTAATCGGATAACCCAGGAAAATGATCCGGTCCATCATCAAACGACTGTAAACATCCATAACAGCCACATTCATGGGACGTTCTTCGATGATATTCGGCGTGAGCCCGGTGACCAGGTATTTTTCATAACCATTTAACGTATTGCTGGACATGCCCAGGTGCTTAACGGCGTATTTTTCAAATTCGGAACGAGGGTGCATAGTAGAAATATTATTTTTTTCTTGAGGATGGATTGGCTGAACAGAGGTTTACCTTTCAAATCTCCGTCCAAACTCTTAAACTTCCAAAAAACTGACAGAGTTGCAGATATAGAAGAATCCCCCCGGCTTAACCGGGGGGATCTTTATAAATTAATTATTCGTGGTGATGATGCTGATGCTCTTCATTGAGTTTGTTGAATGCCTCTGCCGTGATGTCCTTATCGACCGGTTTTACCTGTGTTTCCAGCCATTGCAGCATTTTGTTCGTACGCTGGTTCTGGTAGGTTTCCTCAACGAATCGCCGGTCCTGCATCATCTTGGTCACATATTCCTCTACCCAGGGTTGTTCATCGCCCTGGGGTAATCCACCAAGATAGGAAAACAGCTGTTTGCGCGCGGCTTCTTTGATGTCTTCGGGTGTTACCTCAATTTTATTCTCAGTGACAATTTTGTCAGTGATCAGGTTCCATTTCAACGCACTGGCAAAAGATGGAAATTCTTTCTCCACTTCTTCCGGTGTTTTTGGTTTTTCACCCCCTGTAAGCAGCCAGCGTTTCAAAAAGGATTCCGGGAACTCGATCTGCGTTTTGTCGAGCAGTTCATGATAAAGCGTATGCTGGAGGTTGTTACTGGTCTGCGCCTTCCACTGATCCGCCATGTCTTTCTTTATATTTTCACGAAAATCAACTTCTGATTCGATTGTTTTATTCCGGTAGACCTTTTTGAAAAACGTTTCATCCATCACCGCCTTTTCAAGCAGCCCTACTTTCACAATTACCAGTTTGAAATATTTTTCAGCATCGGCTGCACTTTCTTTGGTAAGGCCCAGGTCCTGAATAATCCAGCTTCTCTCTTTATCTTCAAATGCCGTGAGCAATTGAATATTGAATTCATCCCCTGCTTTTTTACCCAAAAGACCTGCCCGGAATTCCGGCGCGAAATATTTTACGAGTAATGAATTATCCTTAGGCTGACTTCCTTCTAAAAACTGGCCGTTTGCGTCGGTTTCCTGGAAGGTGACATTCAGCACATTTTCGTCGCCGGTTACACTTTCCGGATCCGTCATGGTGCCGTTTTTCTGACGAAGGCGTTCAATTTCTTCATTCAGCATTTCGTCGGTAATGATGATCTGATAACGGGTAGGTGTAAGCGAAGAGAGGTCTGGCAACTGGAATGCCGGCTTCAGGCCAACTTCAAATGCAAAGGAATAATCCTGCGGCTGCGTCATATTGATCTGGCTGGCATCATTTTCAGGAAGGGGGAGTGGCTGTGCAAAAATTTCCAGCTGCTCGGTACTCATATAATCCGTAAGTTTTTTCTCCACGCTCTTCAGCACTTCATCGGTAAAAACGGAATTCCCATACATTTTCTTGATCAGGCTGGTCGGCACCATGCCCTTCCGGAATCCCGGAATATTGGCTTTTTTGCCATAATCTTTCAGCGATTTTTCGAAAGAAGGGAAGTAATCACTTTTTTCGATCCTGACGATGATCTTGTCGTTCAATAAACCTATATTCTCTCTGGTAACCGTACTCATATTATATTTTTAAACTGTTGTAACCGGATGGGAAGGAGCACCTTCTGCAAACGGGCAGCAAAACTACGAAAAAAGCCTAAGAAAGCGGAAGGCCGGAGCCAAAAGCCCGGGCAACAATTTTGGCAGTCAGCCGGTCGGTTCAACCACCAACCGTCCGGTAAGAATCGTCAAAATCGTCCGAACTGCGCTTTATCTCTTTGTTTTAACAGGTAGATAAGTAAATTCATGGCGCTACTATACTTTTAGAGGAATTCCGGAACAAAATCGGAGCTGGCAGTGTTAAGGAAAACTAAATCCCCTTTTATAAAACTCAAGTCATATGATCAAGACAAAAGGATACGCTGCGCAAAATGAAAAAGCAGATTTAGCCGCCTGGAATTTCGAAAGAAGGGAGGTTGGACCACAGGATGTTCAGCTGGAGATTGTTTATTGCGGCGTTTGCCACTCCGATCTTCACCAGATCCGGAACGACTGGTTTCCCGGCATCTTTCCAATGGTTCCCGGTCACGAGATCGTAGGCAGGGTCATTCAGACCGGTTCAGAAGTAAAAAAATTCAAAAAAGGTGATCTGGCCGGTGTGGGCTGCCTGGTTGACTCCTGCAGAACCTGCAAAAACTGTAAACAGGGCCTGGAACAATATTGCCTGAATGGTTCAGTTGCCACGTATAATGGCCGTGGCAAAGACGGTAGTCCGACTTATGGCGGTTATTCCGATAATATTGTCGTTCACGAAGATTTTGTATTGCATGTATCTCCCAAATTATCGCTGGCGGCAGTAGCACCGCTCCTTTGCGCAGGAATAACAACCTATTCCCCGCTTCGTTACTGGAAGGTTGGAAAAGGGCATAAACTGGCTGTTCTTGGCCTCGGCGGACTTGGACATATGGGGGTAAAATTCGGAGTAGCCTTCGGAGCCGAAGTAACAGTACTCAGCACATCTCCGACGAAGGAAAAAGATGCCAAAGCCCTGGGTGCCCACAAATTTGTTGTTACCTCGGATCCGAAACAGGTGGAAGCCGTTATGGGGTCATTCGATTTTATCCTGGATACGGTTTCAGCGAAACACGATATGGCATTCTACCTTTCTTTACTTGCAACAAACGGTATCCATATCTGCGTAGGGGCGCCTCCGGAACCGCATCTTATTCCTGCGTTTGCGCTGATGGGTGG
>Ga0206903_10214_pt1 | contig 18492 bp, 17 predicted proteins | sample Alteio_BWOrgHeat_45_FD_152959 | JGI IMG/M metagenome (GOLD analysis project Ga0206903, IMG submission 152959) | Enriched cells from forest soil in Barre Woods Harvard Forest LTER site, Petersham, Massachusetts, United States -... | ecosystem: Environmental > Terrestrial > Soil > Temperate forest >... | reverse complement strand
GTAACACATAAAGATATCGCTGGTTATATGATCGAGGCGATAGAAAAACAGTTGTTATAAAAGGCTTAGCATGTCTTCAATAAAAAAAGTTATAACCTCTGCCATGATAGGCAATGGCCTTGAATGGTATGATTATGCACTTTATGGCCACTTTGCAGCCCTTATAAGCAAGAATTTCTTTCCGGCAGGTGATGCGAAGATCGCTTTGATCGCAACTTTTGGAATTTTTGCCGCTGGTTTTTTGATGCGTCCGCTAGGAGGGATATTTTTCGGATATATAGGCGATAAATATGGGCGCAAATCTGCGCTTTCCCTTTCAATTCTTTTAATGGCAATTCCAACTGCATGTATTGGTTTATTGCCAACATATGAAACTATTGGAATACTGGCCCCAGTTTTTCTCACGATAATAAGGTTGATACAGGGCGTTGCAATTGGTGGTGAATTTGGCGGTTCAATAATTTATCTTGTGGAACATGCTGAAAAAAATCAGAAAAACCTTATTGGTAGCACCACAATAATAAGTATGCTGATAGGTGTGCTTTTCGGATCGGGGATCTCCACTTTCCTTTCTGAAATTATGTCGCCTGAAAATTTTGAAAATTATGGTTGGAGGATCCCATTTATCCTTGGCCTGTTTATTGGTTTGGTTGGCCTGTATATCCGCACTCACCTAGGTGAAAGCCCTGCATTTCTTGATGCTCAGGAAACAGGCCATATATCAGACAAGCCGGTTAAAGAGACCTTTATGGAAAACAGTAAAGAGCTCATAATTGCAATTGGTGCATATTTTGCTGTAACAATCCCGTTTTATATCCAAGTGGTTTTCATGAACAGTTTTATGGTCAAGTTCCTTGATTATAAATTGAACGAGGCATTGTTGGTGAATACAGTAAGTTTGTTGGTTATGATGCTTGTAACACCGATTTCTGCTTATTTGTGTGACAGGTTCAACCGGGAAAAAATAATGAAATATGTTTTAATTGCATATTTTATCTTTGCCGTGCCGTTTGTATTCTTGTTGGGTAGCGGGCATTTTGCGTTTGCACTTATTTCGCAGATAATTTTTGCTGCTATAATTGGTGCCTATATAGCTCCTATTCCAGCATTACTGGTGGATATCTTCCCAACAAGAACATGTTATACTGGCATGTCAATTTCATGTAATGTTGCGGCCGCTATATTCGGTGGAACTGCTCCCGCACTAATTACCTGGGCAATAGGAGTAACGGAGAATTATTATATAATCTCAGCCTATATAATCTTTGCCGCAATTATTTCTTATATAAGCATTGGTAAGATACAAAAAAATTCCCAGATGAAAAAATCAATAAATTTTGAATAGTGCCCTGCTAACATGCTGTATATAAGTCATTTTATGCTAGATTATAAATCTAGAAGGATTTACGGATAATCCTATAAAAAATTTCTTTACTTTTTGTCAGAAGCGTATAGAAATCCTGGACTTAGAAAGATTTGCTTTCAAATTATAGTTACTAGACTTAAAAGGGTGGCTAGCTCAGTTGGTTAGAGCATCTGGTTTACACCCAGAGGGTCGGGGGTTCGAGTCCCTCGCCACCCACCAAGCTATTGATTTATATATCTTTTCGTGCATATTAATTTGGCGATGAGGCTGTATAGCAGTGTTTGTGTGAATTTCTCCCCATTACCTGGATGAGGTGATCATCTTATATTGTTTTTCCATTGATTTTATTACGCCGTTTATACCTGAGAAGCCTGCCGCGGCGCTGAATTCAGAGCGTTGAGTAAGGATCAAGCTTACTCCTTCAATGTTGATATCATGAACCTGGCACTTATCTGCCGATTGGGCCAGGACATAGTCTATTTTTATATCATCGTCATCTTTAACTTTTATTAATGTGCTGGCTAAAAACTCGTTTTGTTGCGTGGGTATTACTGAGGATATTTTTATATCATATATATCTTTTGTATCTTCATCATTATACTTTGATACATAGGTATGAGTAATATATTCGCGGTAAGATTTTAGATATTGTTTCTGTTCGGCTTCTGTAGCATTCTTCCATGAATGTCCTAAGATATATTTTCCTATCCAGTCGGTATCAACCGATTCTTGGAATAAAACCGCAAGATCCCTACGTTTTTCTGATTCAGTAAGTTTTGTGTTATGAAAGATTTGTAGCATGATATCAGTTTTATTTTTTATAAAACTTTGGCACACTTCTACCGGCTTAGCTTCAGCAGAGATATGAAATGTAGAGCTTATAAACAATGAACTGATAATAAATATTTTCTTTATAAAGCTTGCCATAATCTTTGTTGTTAGCTTTAATGTTTGAATGCCGAGTGCTGAAGGTAGGCCGCTCTTGTGGCTGAATAAGGCTCTATAGAATCATAATAAAATTGTTCTATTACGGCATCTTCGTTATCACGGGTTGTAATTCCATCCATGGTAATTTGTGTTATGGTTTCGGTGGTGTTCATTAACCATCCAAGGGGGTCGAGAAACCAATCTGCCACTAATCCTGTAGTGTCGCGTACGCTTGAAGGGCCTATGACCGGCAATACAAGATAAATGCCTTCATCTACACCATAGCTGCCAAGGGTTTTGCTGAATCCTTCATCATAATGTTTAAGACCGGCCTTGCTTGCAAAATCATTAACGCCACCGAACCCTATAGTGGTATTAAGAATAAATCTCCAGAAAGAAGCGAATGCAATGTCAGGTCTGGCTTGAAGTAAGCCGTTAACAAAGTTAAGTGGTTCATCCAGATTGGTAAGGAAATTATTAATGTGCCTGCGGCCCCATTCCGGTACATGGTGATAAGTATGGGCAACCGGGCCTATAATTGTTTCATCTAAAGCAAGATTTAATGAAAATATCTTCTTATTTAGAGGCTTTAAAGTATCGCGTGCTTCAAAAGGATCTATTTCAGTTTCGGAATTTTTTATATTAGCAATATTGGCAGTGGAGCAGGAAGTTAGGAAAAAAATGATTAATAATGATAAAAGATCTTTCATAATACATTTACTATCTGCTAACTTAAAGATTCCTAATTATAACATTGTAAACTGATGGCAAACTGACCAAGGGGCTGAGAGGCGTGACTGGTTCAACTAACCTACACTGGCACTGGTTATACTGCTTTTATGCGCATAACCTATTGACTTGTATGCTATAATGTTTTCTCTTTCTATTTTAGCAGGTAAATTAATTTTGGTGGGAACGAGATGATTCGAACATCCGACCTAGCGATTAGGAATTGCCCGTGAGCTATTTTAAACAGATCACAACTTTTAAACCGCAACCTTACTTTTATTGTAGTCATTTTGTGATAAAAAAAACCGGGCCTAAACCCGGTTTTCTTTCGTCTTTATTCAAGATTAAGTTCAATATTAGGACTTTTTAGGGTCTTTATTGTTCGAATCTTTTTTAGCTTCATTATTATTTTGCTTATCTTTAGAAGCATCAGCAGGTTTACCAGCTTGTTGGTTTTGCTGATTTCCTTGGGCTTGTTGAGGCTGCTTTTGTCCGCTAGCCTGAACTTTATTTTTGTCCTGGTTAGAAATGTTTTCATTATTACTCATAAAAATCCTTATTTTAGATTATTAAAAATAACCTATATCCTCAGATATCTGTTACTTCTAAAACCTAGTTGTTAAGACATCAAGAAGCTATGCCTCAACACGGCTAATATATCTTTTCTCTATAAGCTTTTCCTTGATTTAGCTGGCATGTGTCTTGTTCATACAAACACATGGGAAAAAGATTCTCACATGCCTATACTGTCTAAATGAAAATAACTCACTCTAAAAAATCAACAGTAGGAAAGCTGCATAACTATCGCATACTCGTGGTTGATGATAATGAAGCTTTGGCCAAAGTCATGATGTGGACGCTGGAAATTCTGGGGCATACGGTGCAGGTGGCCCATGAGGGGCAAGCCGCTATTACACTGGCAAAATCTTTTCACCCCGATGTTATATTGCTTGATATTGGGATACCTGGAATGAATGGATATGAAATATGCAAAGCCATGCATAAGGAACCAGTTCTTCAGAACACTATTTTTATAGCACATACAGGGTGGGGGGAAGAGAAACACCGGAAACGCTCCAAAGAGGCCGGGTTTGATCATCACTTGGTTAAGCCAGTAGATATTGAAGACCTTAAAGACATTCTTTTTTCACTGGATGTAATACATTAACAGAACTCAGACTGAACGTGGAAACCGTGTGGTAAAGGTTGTGCCATCTTCCTCTGATGAGGTTACGTTGATGGTTCCGCCATGGGAGGCAATTATATCCTTAACAATATAAAGCCCCAAACCAAGATTGGCTGAGGAAGGGTGATCCCCTTCATCTGTAACTGCACGGGTCAATGCATCAAATATAGTTTTCATTTTTTCGGGCGGGATCGGTAGGCCATAGTTATGTACTGATAATACCACTTCTTTTGCGGTACCTTTTGCAGTAACCTTAACAGGTGAATCCTTAAAGCTATATTGTATCGCGTTACCGATCAGGTTCGAGAGTACCTGGCCAATACGAGCCTTATCCCATTGCCCTTTCATATTTCCAGAAACTGTGAGGAGTATAGTGCGTGTCGGATGAGCTGCCCGCATCTCATCAACCAACTGCCTGCTTACAAAGCCAATGTCCATAGGGGCGCGGACCACTGGAAGATCAGAACCGAACCGTGCGCGGGTAACATCCAGAAGGTCATTAACTATTTCAATAATGCGGGAGGTACTCTCAAAGATCTGTGTGGCCAGCATTGTTTGCCGTTCGTTTAGTGCTGGTTGTTCATTAGGTAGTACCATATTCAACATAAGCTGTGCCGACATCAATATTACATTAAGCGGGCTGCGGAGATCATGGCTTAATACGCCTATGAACAGATCTTTTGAATAACTGACTTTTTTGGTGTAATGGCTTATCGATTCCGCCAATTCCTGATCAATAGATTCATTGAACCTGATAAGATCTAATATATCTACGCTACTCATTTGGGTATTGGCTTTGCTCCATAATTTGATAACGCTGGCACGTAAAGCGCGATATTCTGAGACCATCTGGTCAATATCAAAACCACCCGCCAGACGCAAAGCTGCATGGATTTCTGCTGCGGTGGGGGAAGAGCCTTTCTCTTTTTTTCCGTGTGATTTTTTTACCTGCTCTGAACGGGTCTGAGCGGATCTTATGTCAGTTACTATGAAAGCGAGTATTCTATCGATATGGTCACGCAGGGCAAGGGGCGTTTTGTCATTGTTATTAGGTGTCAATGTCAGCGCGAAGGTCGCCCACTCGCTTATTATTTGTTTTGTATTTTTATGAATGAAATCGGCGAGGCGGATGCCTTGCTTAGGAGCGCTGGCTTTCTGTTTAGGTTGGGCGCGTTTTGCCTGGGGTGATTTTGCTGTCTGGGTTTTTGTATTTTTTTTCATAAGATCCTGTTGATGTATGGCCGCTTAGTGATGAAGCGGCCATACATCATGGTGGGTAGATTATTTCTTGTTATTTAATCTTTCACGATAAAGTCTGTCCGTATGATCATAGGAATCACGCACTGCTTCCTTGGCATCATTCCACTCTAGCGGAGATGTTTGCTTTGCATTAAACCAGTCTTTGCTCAGATCGCTCTCAATATCTTCGAACTTTTTGTTCGCATATTTCGTGCGGGCTTCATAACCATAAAGATAGGCTGGTTTGTAAGTTTCATAATCGGCATCTGCCTCTACATAAGGGCGGGTGGAATAATGTTCCATCCAGTAAAGGTTAATTTCAGTTGGGTTTATCGCTTCCGCAATATCTCTGCCAGCATAAGCACCGGCTACGCCACCAACTATTGTTCCGGCTATTGCTCCGGCAAGTGTACCAACCGGGCCAGCAGCTGTACCTATAGCAGCACCGGCAGCAGCGCCACCAGCTATTCCACCTGCAAGAGTACCAACACCTGTTCCAACCGGGTGGGAACCTACTTCGCCACTAAGTGGATCAACATTCGCATCGCGGTCAAAATTTTGTTTGTTTGTGTTTACCATTTCCATTCTCCGTTGGTTAAAGCAATATCGCTTATCACAAACCTAGAGCGCTTCAGGTATTTTTTCTATTGGGAGAAGAATGGATATAGTAAAGGATGTATATGGGTTATTTCAGGCAATCTAGTTATTTTTCATGGTTTTAAAATATTTGATCCTAATTCGCATATATATTTTCTGCGACAGAACTAAGCTGATTGCACTAATACATTATTCTAATAGTGAATTTTAGTGTTGCTTGCCAAGAAGTTTTGTTTCACCATATCCAGAATGGTAGGCAATGGTGGGAACGAGATGATTCGAACATCCGACCTAGCGATTAGGAATCGCTTGCTCTATCCAGCTGAGCTACGTCCCCGGAGACTTGGTTTTCAAGGAAATTATACGAAAAATCTGCAAATGCAATAGCAGAACACCGCTATTTTACCAGTTTTACTATTATAAAAATTTAATTTTATTCTTTTAAGCTAATTAATCCCCAGGTTTGAGCTTTATATTTAAAAAGGCAGCATCTTTTTTAAAACATCATCTTTTTTATAAAAGTGATGAAACAAGCCGGCGGCAAAATGCAAACCTATGACCGCAATGAATAAGTTACCGCCAATTGCATGCATGTCCTTAAATAACCCCATAAGCTCTTTATTCGCGCTTACTAAATTTGGTAATGTAAATATGCCAAAGAATGATACTGGAGATCCTGCCGCAGAAGACATCAGCCAACCAACAATTGGCATATATACCATTAAAAAATAAAGCGCATAGTGGGAAGCATTAGCACCTAAACGCTCAAATCTGCTTGTATTTGCAGGCAAGGCGGGAGTAATATTTCTTGCTCGCCATAAAATACGGAAGGCTACCAAAATAAGTATAAGAGTACCAAAAGATTTATGCAGTCTGTATAAACTCTGCTTTTGAGGCCCGACCTCTAGATCTGGCATATATTGACCGAGCACGATCATGCCGATTATAATTATGGCCATTATCCAGTGAAAAAGCTTGGTAATTACTCCATAATTATAATCTGAGTTCCGTAAGTTCATAACCACTCTATTTTATAACAGACCGAATCCGTGTCCGATCTCTACATGAAAACCAACTATTAATGCATTGTCTGAATTTGGAGAGGTGCCGGGATTAATAAAATATTGAACATCCGGCTGTACTGTTATCCATTTATTTAATTCAGCGCGATAGGTCAGCTCAAAGTTCGTTTCAGTTGCATCTGCCGGTGTTCCAGCTATATCTTCTGCGCGTTTATATGAACCACCATTATGCGCAAAAGCAACGGCTAGGCCAAGTTTATCTTCAGGACGCGAATCAAACAATCCCGTATAGGTGACACCGCCATTAACAGCTTTATCCACCTGGTTTACGGAACCATTTGCTACACCAAATCTTAAAAACCCATCAAGGCCACGTTTTTCATCATCTTTTTGCTTATAAAGATTTTCCGATATGCCGGTGTATACACCTTGGTTATCAGAATCTTTTACAGGCTCCCCTGTGGTAAGGTTTGTGTCAACAAGATCATCAAATTTTGCGGTATATCTCCAGTATCCAAACATTATCTTTGAGCTTTCACTGGCAGCATAATCTGTTTCTCCAACCAATAAGGCTCCATCTTTATGGCTTAAATTAATTGTGTTAACTTTTGGATGAGCAGGATCTTCCGGTACGCCATCAAGCACAACAGCCTGGACACTCCATTTATCATTGAGTTTTTGACGAAGGCGGAATGCAAGGGAATCATTAGGATAACTTGAGGGGCCATTTAACCCGGTTTGATCCAGTGTTTTCGTAAGGCCGTAAGCGCTGTTAAAAAATAATCCTGCTGGTTCCAAGGCATCAAATTCTGAATTGAGATCATAAAGACCAACCAATGCAGATGTTTTACCATCAAAGAATTCCTGCTGATACCAAGCTTGGGTTATGCGGTACATCTCAGTTCCGCCTGTATCAAGGGTAGTTTCATTTTGTGTTGCACCAGTTAGTTTGCTAGTAGTGTTACCGCTATTATGTGCGGCATCGACAAGGAAACTTGCACCCTTCCAGCCAAAAGCTTTTTCGGCATTCACTTCAAGGGATAGATCAACTTTATTTATTCCCACGCTGCTGGTTTTAAGACCGCCACTTAAATTGCTCCAGGTTTCGCCGGTATATAGGGCTTTTAAAGTTATTGGATTTTCTTCAGCCTCGGGTGCTGCCGCGGGCTCAGGTTTATCTGAGGTCTGGGCTTCCCTGGGAGATTCTTTTTCTACCACATCTTCTGCATAAGCATTTAAAGCAAACAAGCTAGATGTGAGCAGTAAAAATAAAGCCAAATTTTTATTTGGAAATATATATTTCATTGAATTTTCCCTTGTAATTTATATAGGCATTGTTTGAACATACGCAGCCTATTATGATGAGGTTGCGTATGTATATATGCAGGTTATTAACCGCGAGGCTTACCAGTTTTATCTTCAAATGGGGTTACACCTTTATCATCACATGCTTTAGACAATTCAGAGTCATGATCACCATGTAAGCATTTATATTTTGCCTCATCATCATTTGCACCAGCACACCATAGACCTATTTCTTTTGAGCACGATGACCAGTCGAAATCAGCCGCTATTGCTGAACCAGCACTAGTAGTTATTGCCAAGGCAAGTAAAAATAATTTTGATTTCATATAATTGTCCTGTTTAATGGGTTAAAAAACAATGTTCTTATACGCAATCTTCATGCCAATTTATTTATTGTTGTTTTTCTGTTTTAATACAGATGATTATATGAATCAGCGATTGAGGTTAAGCTTAATTAGTTAGCTGGTTTCTCAAAAAGAAAATCATTTTTGTATTTAATAAAAATACTAAGCGATCATTAAATATAATTTATATCAAAAGAATTTTCTTTTTGAGAATATTGTGAGGAATAGTGAACTTAAAAAGCTTCTATTGCTGCACAACCATTTGTATTATCTTTATAAATCCCAGGAATTTATATTGGCACAATGCTTGCTTCATAGACATATGCAATTAACCAGGACATATTCTCATGAAAAAACCAAATATTACTATTCGCTTCCTGATCACGGCTATTGTTACAAGCCTTGTATTAATAGCTTCATCCATAGGAGTATTCAGCTTTTTGACGATCTCACATATGAGAGCGAGTAGCAAAAGTGTTTATGATAATAATATGATGGTAGTAAAAAAGATAAGGCACCTCGACGATAACTTTAATGATATTTATAAAACCATAAGTGAATTCACTTATGGCGAAACTGAGCCTACTGAAACTATCAATAAACTTGACCAGAATATTAGCGAATTCAGCAAGAACTGGGGTAAGTTCATTTTAACAGACCTTACCGAGGATGAAAAATCCTTAACTGGAAAAATGGATCCTCTGATCAAAAAAATAGAAAACGCCTTAGCTGACATTAAAGCTACCATTGTTGCAAATGATAAAGTTAAAGCAGAAGAATTCAGAAAAGCATCTAAAGCTGATTTTGAAACTCTTGGTGATGACATAGATCAGTTGATCGAACTTCAGTATGGATCTGCGATGGATTCCTATATTGATTCTGAGAGCGGATATAAGCGAACCACAATGATATTTGAAGGCTCTGCTGGTATAATACTAATTATTTGTATTGGTACTTTCATTATTATCAGAAGTCGGATAATCCGCCCCCTTATTACAATAACGGATCTTGCATCCGAGCTTTCAAAGGGCAATCTATGTGTGGAAATAGTGTATAGCGATCGTAAGGATGAGATCGGCAAATTGGCCAAATCATTTTCTACTTTGGTTAAATCTAACAAAGAAATTGTAAAAAATATAAAAGAATCCGCAAACTCCGTTAATTTAGCGGCAAGTGAAATAGCTTCAGGCAGTGCCGATCTTTCAGCAAGGACGGAGCAACAAGCTTCAAATCTTGAAGAAACCGCCGCTTCTATGGAAGAAATAACCGGCACAGTAAGAAATAACTCTTCAAATGCTACCAATGCGAATGAACTTTCGACCAAGGCAAGCTCAATTGCTAATTCTGGTGGAAAAGTTGTTGAAGATGCGGTTATAGCTATGGGTAATATTGAAAAATCATCCAAAAAAATATCCGATATTATCGGAGTTATTGATGAAATAGCGTTTCAGACCAATCTTCTTGCGCTAAATGCTGCGGTTGAAGCTGCGCGTGCAGGGGATGCCGGCAGAGGTTTCGCAGTTGTTGCGAGTGAGGTTCGCGCCCTTGCAGGACGCTCTGCATCAGCATCTAAAGAGATCAAAGCCCTTATTAATGAAAGCGCCTTACAGGTGCAAAATGGTGTTCAATTAGTTAATCAGGCTGGTGTAACACTTAAAGATATAGTTAGTTCTGTAAATAAAGTTGCACATATAGTTTCTGAGATATCTTCAGCAAGCTCGCAGCAGGCAACCGGTATCGACGAGATCAATTCGGCAGTAAGCCAGATGGATGAGGCTACCCAACAGAATGCCGCACTGGTTGAGGAAAATACCGCTGCCGCACAATCAATGTTAGAGCAGGCCAAAAATCTTGAGAAATTTATCGCTTTTTTCAAAATTGAAGACTCTGAGATTGAGCCTACAAACCTTGCAAACGAAAATGTGATTAAAACAGAGATTAGAATAGAAAAGGCTACAGGGCTTGAAGGGGTTATTGGAATGGTGCTAGATAGATAATCTAGGCAAATCTTGTCCGCGCAGAACTATTGTTCGCCCATGTTCACTGTGCTTAAGCCACCAGTTTACGCAGTTAAACATACGCAGGAGTGAGCTATGCGAGGCTGGAGAGGCCTCTTATATCCTTCGAATTCTGCAATAATATGATGTAATGGGACATAGCCTGGGTAATGGGAAGCGGGGTATAGTCTATCCTAAATTGCTAGGTTGGCGAATCCTAACGGTTTCCACCGTCTAGGGGGCTATGTATCTAAAAAGTAGGTTTTTTTTGATTGGCTGCAGGTTGGAAGTATAAAAGTGGTCTATAAGATTTTAGGATTTTTGGTTAAAGTACAAGACCAAGCTAAGAATCCTAGGAAAAAGGTCAAATAAAGCACTCTATTAATAAATAATGATAAATTATGTATTTTAGCTTGAAAAACCTTAAAACTTATATATTTTCACCCTACTTTCCGCTTCAAGGCCCCATCGTCTAACGGTTAGGACATCGCCCTTTCACGGCGGCAATACGGGTTCGAATCCCGTTGGGGTCACCAATCTAAGATTTTACCGCATCCAAACTCATCCCAAAAACAGTTGAAAACTGGCGGTCATCTGCTATAATCAGTCCGTTAGCTTCCTATTATGTTTTACAAAATCCTATGGTTGGTTGGGGCATAAAAGGGGCATTTTATTGACCGAATTTAAAAATGTGCCCCCATGGTTCTACTTATAAGTAAATTAGGTGCTGCTGAATCTCAGCTAATTGAGGCAGTAAAACTGTTCTTTGAAGAAAGAGATCCGATATCAATACATACTCTGGCATCCGCAGCTTCTCAAATAGTGCAAGACCATTTCAATGAGCAAGATGCTCAAAAATACCAATTATTTCTTCATCATGATTACCCGAGCCCTGAAGATCGCAAGAGGATTCATGATGATAAAAGAAGAGTCGCAAATTTTCTAAAACATGCTGATAGAGATAGAAACGCTAAACTTGAATTTAATCCAAAAGATACAGAAACAGATATTGCTGACGCTATAAGATGCCTTGGAATACTTAAAGGCATTAAATATGCAATGAGCATACCAGAACTTCATGCCTTTGATCTGTGGTTTTTTATTCAATCACGAGCGCAAAACATGCATTTACCAATAAAAAATGAAGAATTGTATGAAATATTTAAAGACCGCAAAAAAGCTGGTTACTTGGAAGTAATTGAGACCTTCAGAAAGAATCCTGAAATTGCTGAATCTATGGAGCTACAAAATGAAACTAACTAATATTGCCTGTAAAAACGCCAAACCTCGTGAAAAGACCTATAAAATGTTTGATGGGGGCGGAATGTATCTTGAAGTAACTCCTGCTGGTGGCAAATATTGGCGCATGAAATACCTGTTCATGGGTAAAGAGAACCGCCTTGCCTTTGGAGTTTATCCAGAAGTTTCCCTGCTTGAAGCTAGAGAAAAACGTAATATAGCCAGAAAACAGTTACAAAACGATGAAGATCCTGTTCAGGTCAGAAAAACAGCGAAACTTGAACGTAAAATCAATTATGAGAATAACTTTGAGGCTATAGCCCGTGAATGGCATAGCAAAAGAAATTATATGTGGCAACCCAAGCATGCCAAAACCATAATAAGCAGGCTTGAACAATATATATTTCCAGAAATAGGAAGCAGGCCGATCAAATTCATAACACCAGTTGAGCTTCTTGCAGCCATAGAGCCCATAGAAAAACAAGGTAAGCATGAGATGGCTCACCGCATGCTACAAACCTGTGGGCAGATATTTAGATATGGGGTTGTTACGGGTAGAAGCGAAAGAGATATAACATTAGATTTGAAAGGGGCACTTGCTCCAGTGCCAACCAAGAATTATGCCCATCTAAGCGAAAAGGAATTGCCAGAATTCCTTAAAAAGCTTGATAGGTATGACAAAGAGTTTAACGGCCAGCCTTTGACCAAGTTTGCTTTTCAATTACTTATTCTAACCTTTGTGAGAAGTGGTGAAATAAGAGGAGCGGAATGGAAAGAAATAGATTTTGATAAGGCTCAATGGAGAATTCCTGCGAACCGCATGAAAATGAAGGAACAGCATATTGTGCCTCTTTCTAAACAGTCTATAAAACTTCTTAACAAGATACATAAGATCTCAGGGGATAATAAATTTATATTCCCTAGCCAGAAAGAACCTCATAAGATAATGAGCGAGAATACCTTTCTGAGGGCAATAGAGATCATGGGATATAAGGAGAAGACAACAGGCCATGGATTCAGGTCCACAGCCTCAACTATACTGAATGAGAATGGATTCACCCCTGATGTCATTGAACGCCAACTTGCTCATTGTGAAAGGGATCAAGTAAGGGCGGCTTATAACCACGCCCAATATTTGAAAGAAAGAACTGCGTTAATGGAGTGGTGGGGAGAGTTCATTGAAAGGTTAATCAAATGAGTGATCCCACAAAGTATATTGAAGAATTTCTAGAGATTCTAGAGAAGCCCGGATGTTATATTACAGAAGAAAAGATTAGAAACTCATTTGGCTGGAAAAAAGAAAAAACACTTACAGCTGAACCTTTATTATCAGTTAATTTATTTAAAGATATAGCAATTATCAGGTTAATTGATGAAGAGTTAACAGATAGAAATAAATCCAATGATGATACGGAATTAAAAATTATTTTAAAATTCCAAAAAACCTTGAAAAAAGCCCTTTCCCTTGCTGATTACCCAATAATTCAAGATTTATTATTTAAATATTTTGTCTCTCTGAAAGAAGGACTGCCTCGTGAAATAATGATAAGTGAATATGAAAACACATTAAAAGGTATGAATAAAATACATAGGAATATAGAGACTCTTTTACATAACCCAAAACGTCCGGGGCGGCCACCCCTTATTGATTTATACAATTATATACATGCAATAATTGATATATATGAAAAATTGTCTGATAAAAAATTTAGTATATTAAGACATTCTGAGAAAAGTACTGATGGTAAGCACGAATATAGTTATATAACTGCTGGACATAGATTTGTCGGATGCGCTATGAAGCTTCTTCACGACGAAGCCAAAGAAAAAGGCTGCACAAAGGAATATACGGATAAAAACATATATAACGTTTGTGAAAAGATAATTACAAAAAACAACAAAATAAAGAAACCCCGATAAATTCATAAAGTTTCTTAATAATTTTTCGTGCCGGGTTCACTAGCAATTTCCAATAAATAGCATTTAAACTCCTCTTGGGATTTCATAAAACCAAGGAGGATTATGTCTAGAATATTAAGATTACCAGAAGTCAAGTTGCGAACAGGTCTTTCCCGTTCAACTATCTATTTAAAGGTTTCTCAAAACCTATTTCCTAAACCCATGTCAATTGGAGAGCGAAGTGTTGGCTGGTTAGAAAGTGAAATCGACAGTTGGATTAATGAACGCGCCGAGAACAGAAATAAGAGGGTATAATGAGCGAGTTAGAAATTATATATCCCGCTTGTTTGCAAGATAAGCCAATCCCAGAAAGACAATGGCTAGTTAAAGAGTGGATTCCTGTTGGTTCTGTGACTGCATTATATGGAGATGGAGGAACGGGTAAAAGTCTTTTAGCGATGATGCTAATGACATGTTGTGCACTTCATATAGATTTTATGGGACTGCCTACAAAATGGTGTAGGGTTTTTGGAGTTTTCTGCGAAGATGACGCAGATGAACTCCACCGGAGGCAGGCGGCCATTCTTAAATATTACAATCGAGAGTTTGCTGATCTTCAGGATATGGAATACACAAGCCGAGTTGGTGACAATAATATACTTATGAATTTTAAAACCAATGGCGCAGCTGAAAATACGAGCTTTTTTGCAGATATAGAAAAGGCCGCAAAGAACTTTGGAGCAGAGTTAATTATAATTGATACCGCCGCAGATACATTTGGAGGAAATGAGAACGTCAGACCACAAGTAAGACAGTATATTGCGGCATGCCTTACAAGACTAGCTAAATCGATAAATGGAACCGTAGTGCTATGTACCCACCCAAGCGTTACAGGTATAAAATCTGAAGATGGGTCTGGTGGAAGTACCGCATGGAATAATTCTGTAAGATCTAGATTATATTTATCCAGAATAAAAAAAGATGAGAAAGAAAGTGACCTAAGCGATAATGACATAAATCGTTTACGAATATTATCCAAGAAGAAGGCCAACTATTCTACTATTGGAGATGAAATTACACTAGAGTATAAAGATGGGGTTTTTGCCAAACGATACGATACACCAAATGCTGCGGTGAGCTCCTTTGCTATCAGTTACAGGAACCGAGAAATAGAAAATGCTTTTTTAGAAAGTATGGACAATATTTATAGCCAAGGAAGAAATATATCAGATTCAGCTAATGCAAGTAATTATGCCCCAAAATATTTAAGGAAAGATCCAAAATGCAAAGAGTTTACTTTTAAAGAATTGTCAGATGCTATGTATCGCTTATTTAATGATAAGAAAATTAAAGTCGAAATCTATGGAAAAAAAAGTCAACCATCAAAAAGAATTGTAAAAATTACTTAAGAGAAGGTGTGTTGGGTAGTACTTGGTAAAGGTCTAAAAGAAGTATATGTATCTTATAGGTATTGGTTGGGAGTGGTGAGAGAGTTATAATATATATACCGCTATTAAGCGGTTATATATTTAGGGTCCTTACCATGCATCTATTTTGCGAGGTAATTCGAACCCCAATATATAACTAGGGCGTATATTCATAGTGGGTTGCGTGTGGGTTTCACTTTAAAAATAGAAAATGATTCTGCAATCCTTTCTATCCTTGGGCTATAGCCCCTTTTCATATAAGAAATTATTTACGCTGGGTTACACATATCCGACTGAAACTACAATTATTGACTTTCTATACATCGAACTTATTATCAAGCTTGAAGCAAGGCAATCTTTGCTTCGGGGCTTTATAACCTCTCGATTAGCGACTGGCATCAGTCGTAATGATGCCTCCTGTCCTTTATGGCCGGGAGGCAGTGGCTTGTCCAAGGCTTGCCTAAAGGCCATTGCGATCATCTAATCGTGATTTATAAACTCCCGGCTACCAACATAGGTTGGTAGTCCTTGTTAACATAACGGGAGTCAAAATGGCGTTGGTATCTTGCAAAGAGTGTAATTCTCAAATTTCATCAAAAGCTAAAACCTGTACAAGTTGTGGGATAAAGGTTAGGCAGGGTAGATTTAGACGCATTTTAATAGCTATATCACTAGTATTGGGATGTATGTATGCCCTTGCCATGAATTCTTTATCTGGCAGCCCTGTAAACCAAGCTAACCTAAAAAATAGTAACGCAAAAGATAGTATAGTTAGGAATATAGTAATTTGTGAACGCAAAATTAAAGAAAAACTGCGAGATCCAGATATTGCACAATTTGATGGAGATATAATAGATCAGGACAAAATAGTACCGGGAAAAAAGGAACTTATTATTCCTTTAAAACTTAGAGCAAAAAATGGTTTTGGTGGATATAACACCCTTAATACAGCAAAATGTGTAATGAAATGGAGTGAACAAGAACAGAAATACAATCTTACCGAAATAAATTGATATATTAAATATAATTTAGACGTCTCAATAAAATTGATCATTTTTACTAAGTATTTTAGTAAAAACTTGCCTCTATCAAAGTGATAGGTATGGTAAAGTTACAAATTCATTATTGAAAACAGTTATAAATTAATTAGATATATGAGCCTAATAAACGAAGGGGTAAAAAGAAAATTAATTTCAACAATAGTTGAAGATGATAAAATTACACAAGTCAAATATCTACATCAAAATGTAAGCCGCAATTATACTCCCGAAGAATCAGTACAAGTTGAAGCATATCTTAAGTTAATAACCGATTATGGTTATAAACCACAGCATATTAAGCAATTTGTAAGTATAAAAATGGGAGTAGAAAAGAAACAAGCAGATATAGTCGTTTATAATGATGATGCATGTACTCAACCACACATACTTGTAGAATGTAAGAGAAAAGAAGTAAGTGAGCAGGAATTCGGCCAAGCTATAGAACAAGCATATAGCTATGCTTTTGCATTACCTAACGATGTAAAATATGTATGGGTAACATCCGGACTAAAAGATGAATATTTTGAAGTTGATAAAAAACGCAGCACGAGAATCACCAAACCTGATATTCCTCAGTATGGTGTTAAAAAATTAGCTACTTATAAATATGTTTATGATGCTGAATCATTAAAAGAACAAATAGGAAAACAAAAGTTTTTTGATATTTCAATCGTTGATCAATCAGATCTAACAAAACGCTTCAAACAAGCTCATGATGCTTTATGGGCTGGAGGTCAATTAAATCCCTCAGAAGCTTTCGATGAATTAGATAAGTTAATATTTTGTAAGATCTGGGATGAGCGTAAAGATCGCAAAACTGGTGAGGCATACGATTTTCAAATTATTACGATAGATGAGCAAGAAGAGCCTAATAAAGAAAAGAGAACAAAAAAGGAGAATGAAAATTTATATAATAGAATAAAAATATTATATGAAGAGGGTAGAAAAAAAGATGCTGAGGTTTTTAGAGATGATATACGATTAACCCCAGAAAAAGTTAGAACTGTTGTAGGTTATCTTGAAAGTATTAATTTAAGCGAAACGGATCTTGATAGTAAAGGGCATGCATTTGAAACATTTATGGATTCCTTCTTTAAAGGGAATTTTGGACAATATTTTACACCTAGACCAATTGTAAAGTTTACTACGGATGTTTTGCCAATAAAAAATGATTCTTATGTATTAGATACTTCATGTGGTAGTGGAGGCTTCTTATTGTACGCTTTAAATAAAGTTAGAAACGCGGCTAATCATTTATATCCAGATTACAAAACAGATCCAAAACAAAAATTAAAACATTATAAATATTGGCATGATTTTGCTGAAAAAAATTTATACGGCATTGAGATAAACGAACAAATATCTAGGGCAGCCAAGATGAATATGATAATTCATGATGATGGCCATACAAATGTAATTACTTCTGACGGTTTATTTTCTCCAGATGATATTGAACGCATAAATAAAAATACAGGATTCAAATACAATCATTTTAATTTTATATTAACTAATCCTCCATTCGGCTCAGTCATTAGAAAGTCAGAGAAAAGTTATTTAAGTGGCTATGAATTTGGTATAAAACAACCAGACTGGCTTGATCTAACCATCCCAGACCCTGATGATACGGTCAATTCTAGAGATAGTCAAAGTACCGAGATTTTGTTTATTGAACAATGTTATAAATTTATTAAAGAGGGCGGATATTTAGCTATAGTTTTGCCTGATGGAATATTAACTAACAGTAGCTTACAATATGTTAGAGATAGTATTGAAGATAAGTTTAGAATTGTAGCTGTAATTTCTTTGCCTCAATCTGCATTTGCTTCTAAAGGTGCGGGCGTAAAAAGTTCAGTGTTGTTTTTAAAGAAGCATACTTTTAAGCATACAGAAAAATTGCGTAATAAAAAGATTGCTATTCAAAACAACCTAAAAAGTCAGATGAAATATTTTGAAAAAATAGATGATTGGAAGCAGGAAAAATCTTTGAAACTAAAAGATATAAAAAAAGAAAAAGATAAAGAAAGGCAGAAGCCCCAAAAAGAAATATTAAATAATCACTATACTAATATAATAAATGAATTTAGAAGCGAACTTAATTCGATATATCAACAAGTTAAAAGAAAAGAACTGCCAGACTATTCAATCTTTATGGCGCTAGCCAAAGATATTGGTTAT
>Ga0206903_10213_pt1 | contig 18532 bp, 15 predicted proteins | sample Alteio_BWOrgHeat_45_FD_152959 | JGI IMG/M metagenome (GOLD analysis project Ga0206903, IMG submission 152959) | Enriched cells from forest soil in Barre Woods Harvard Forest LTER site, Petersham, Massachusetts, United States -... | ecosystem: Environmental > Terrestrial > Soil > Temperate forest >... | reverse complement strand
CAACGAACAAAAGACGGTGGCTATATAGCAGGCGGCTATTCAGAATCCGGTATCAGTGGCGATAAAACACAGGACACCCGCGGCAGTTCTGATTACTGGATTGTAAAAACAGATTCAAATGGTGTAAAACAATGGGACGCGCGTTATGGCGGAACCAGAGTTGACCAGTTGACCTGCCTTCAGCAAACAAATGATGGCGGCTATATTTTAGGAGGCATTTCTTTTTCAGGCGCCAGTGGCGACAAAACCCAGGCAAGCCAGGGCAAAAGTGATTATTGGGTTGTAAAAATAAATGCAAAGGGTAAAAAACAATGGGATGCCACATTTGGCGGTAAAGATGTGGACGAACTGCATTCTATTGAACAAACCACTGATGGCGGCTATATTCTTGGCGGGGCCTCTTTGTCTAATACCAGCGGGGATAAAACCCAGGATACCAAAGGTGGAAAAGATTTCTGGATAGTAAAAATTGATGCGGATGGCGCAAAACAATGGGACGCTGATTTTGGCGGCAACCAATTTGAAGAATTATTTAGTATACAACAGTCAGCAGATGGTGGTTATATTATGGGTGGCTATTCGCTTTCCGGTATTAGCGGCGATAAGAACGATCCGTCCCGGGGCGGCTATGATTATTGGGTTGTAAAAACAAATGCGAGTGGTGTAAAACAATGGGATGCAACTTATGGTGGCAGCGATGATGACTGGCTTACGCAAATACAGCAAACAAAAGGCGGTGGTTATATTTTGGGGGGGCTGGTCATGGTCTGGTAGAAGCGGGGATAAAACGCAGCCCACCAAAGGTGATAATGATTACTGGATCATAAAAACAGATGCACGGGGTGTGAGCCAATGGGACGCTGATTTTGGCGGCAGCAGCAACGATTACCTTACACCTGTTGAACAAACAGCGGATGGCGGTTATATATTAGGCGGGTACTCAAGTTCTCCGGTTAGCGGGGATAAAACACAGGCAACACAGGGTGGAACCGATTACTGGATAGTGAAGACGGATGCTAATGGTAAAAAGCAGTGGGATGCAGATTTCGGCGGAAGTGATTTTGATTTTTTATCTGATCTGAAACAAACAAAAGACGGTGGTTATATTTTAGGAGGATATTCATCTTCAAATACCAGCGGAAATAAAACACAGGATAGTAAGGGTTTAAATGATTACTGGATCGTAAAAACAAACCCGGATGGCATTGCATGCAATATTCCAACAAATCTCAAAACAACAAATATCACTTCCGATGCGGCAATAGTAAAATGGGATAATGTTAGCGGAGCTATTGGTTACAATGTAAGCTATAGAATAGCCGGATCATTAGCTGAATGGACAACCGTTAATGTGGCGGATAATCAAAAAGCACTGCATGATCTGTTTCCGGGTACACCCTACGAATGGAGAGTAAGATCTGTTTGCAATACACAACAGCGAATTACATCTCCATGGTCAGTAAAACAAACTTTTACTACAGGCTTTTCATCGAATGCAATTGCGAAAACAATTCCCGTACAGGAAAATAGTTTTGAAGTGAATCCCAATCCTGTTTCGCAATCAGCAGTTATATCATTTAGCCTGGCTAAAGCATCTTCTGTGAGCATTACGATCGGTGATGTAAAAGGGAGAATACTAAAAGTAGTTGCTAATGAAAGTTTTTCAGCAGGTCATTACAAAATAAATTTTAGTCGTGAATCATTAACAGCCGGAACATATTATTTACAGTTGAAAAGTGACAGCGGTGTAATAATGAAGAAATTTATAATAGAATAAAAAATTAGGGTTACAACCGGATATTGCAGATCAGGTACACGAAAGGAATATTCTTTTCGTAAGATCTTTACAGAAACACTGCGATAACAAATACACTGCATTATAAAGCCGCAATGTTCGCCCAACAGGGCCAAAGAGGCGTGGCTGCTTCATTTAACAAAGCAAAGACGCGCTTCTTTTTTGCGGCAAATGAAATGTATTGTACAGCTTATTCAGTAATATTGCAAACACTGTAAAGCCTGTTCAGTAATAACCCTGAATGTGTAAAGTTTTTTCATGATAAGACAGGAAAAGACACAAAGACTTACGCAGTAAATATGGTACAGGTATGGAGGAGGTACGGCGCAGGTATGAAGGAAGTATGAAGGAGAGAAGAGGAGCTTAACCCAAAAAAATAAAGGCTGAAAACTCAGCCTTTATTTTAAACCTGTTATTCCACAGTTAGTGAATAAATGGTAAGCAAATTTGGGGAAACATCAATCCAGACATCCTCATACTGCAGAATAACAATTCCTTACAAATTTATTTGCTTTTCCGTCATCATTTTTCGAAGGTTAATCAATCCATAGCGCATTCTTCCTAATGCTGTATTTATACTGCAATTGGTAGTTTCTGCTATTTCTTTAAAGCTCATATCTCCAAAATGGCGCAGCACAATTACTTCGCGTTGTTCTTCCGGTAATTTATCAAGCATGCGGTGAACACGGTCATAGCTTTGTTCGCGCATGATACGGTGTTCGGCATTGTCGTCCACCACTACGTGTATCACATCAAAAATATCTTTTTTATCCTGCGTTAAAATTGCAGGCGAGCGTTTTACTTTGCGGAAATAATCAACACACAGGTTATGCGCTATGCGCATAGCCCACGGTAAAAATTTGCCTTCTTCATTGTAGCGGTGGCTGCGCAAAGTATCTATGATACGCAGAAATGTTTCCTGGAAAAGATCTTCGGCAAGAAACTTGTCTTTCACAAGAAAAAGTATGCTGCTGAACAGTTTATCCTTGTAACGACCGATCAATGTTTCAAGAGCATTGCAATTGCCTTCCTGGAAACTCAGAATAAGCTGTGTGTCTGTTAATGTTTGATGCAGTTTCATAATCGTGCCTTTAATGTAAGGGCAAACCACTTCAAATTGAAGAAAGTTCTTTAATGTGGAGATGCCGGGTAAAGATCAGATAATAGGCAACGATTTTTTGGGGATAACCTTTAGTTTTAAATTATTGTAATGCAATATGTGAAAAAAAGGCGAAATGTCCAAATGATATTTTTTAAAAAAGTTTTTCGTTATGTAACTGGCATTGTGCATTTTTACTTTTGGGAGAATTATTATGAATTTAAATGAGGCTGAACTTACGAAAAGCAAACCTGTGCAAAACAAAAAAAGATCTGAAAGCATATTTATAAAAGGAGCAAGGGTTCACAATCTTAAAAATATTTCCGTTTCTTTTCCCCGCAACAAGTTTATTGTTGTTACGGGCGTTTCAGGCAGCGGCAAATCATCGCTTACTATGGACACTTTATTTGCAGAAGGCCAGCGCCGTTATGCGGAAAGTTTAAGCGCATATGTCCGGCAATTTATGGCGAGAATGGTTAAGCCGGATGTTGATTTTATAAAGGGCTTGTGCCCTGCAATTGCCATCGAGCAAAAAGTGATCACAAGAACGCCGCGCAGCACTGTTGGCAGTATGACGGAGATATATGATTACCTGCGGTTATTATATGGAAGAACGGGTAAAACAATTTCTCCGGTTAGCGGAAGAGAGGTTAAAAAAGACGATGTGCCTGATGTGTTGAAAGCGATACAGGCGCTGCCTGAAGGCAGTAAGGTATATATGCTTGTATCGTTTCGCCGGCATGCTAAAAGAGATATTCGCGAAGAGTTAAATATTCTTTTACAAAAAGGGTTTTCAAGAATTTATATTAAAGCAGATAAAAACGAAATCATCAGCATTGAAACCTTGCTCGAATTAAATGATAAAGAACTCAAACAAAAACTTACAGCTCACAGCTTACAGCTCACGGCTTTTCTTTTAGTAGACAGAATTATTGTTAAGGAATTTGATGAAGATGATATTCACCGGATGAATGATTCTATTGGCCTGGCTTTTTATGAAGGTGAAGGAGAAATGTTTTTAGAGGTGAATGAATCAGAACTTATTTCTTTCAGTAATAAATTTGAAATGGATGGAATTGTATTTGAAGAACCGGTGCCTAATTTATTTTCATTTAACAATCCTTATGGCGCCTGTCCAACCTGCGAAGGTTTTAGCCAGGTTTTGGGCATCGATCCTGATCTTGTAATTCCAGACAGAAGGTCAAGTGTATATGACGGTGCTGTTGCACCATGGAAAGGGGAGAAGCTGGGTTGGTGGCGCGAACAATTTGTAAAGGGTGCAAGGGCAATTGATTTTCCTGCGCATAAAGCAATTGCTGATCTTAGTGATGCGCAATACAACATTTTATGGTCAGGTAAAAGTGGTGTTCATGGCATTGATGATTTCTTTAAAGAAGTTGAACAGAATTTATACAAGGTTCAATACCGCGTTTTGTTAAGCCGTTACCGGGGCAGAACAAAATGCCCTGATTGTAAAGGCTATCGTTTGCGCAAAGAGGCATTGTATGTAAAAGTTGGCGGAAAGCATATTGGCGAGCTTTGCGAAATGCAGGTGAACGATCTGAAGACCTGGTTCAATAACCTGCAACTCAGCGGGTATGACCAACAGATTGCGAGCCGCATTCTTATTGAAATACATCAGCGGCTGCAAACCTTGCTGGATGTTGGTTTGGGTTATCTTACTTTAAACCGCCTGGCAAACTCATTAAGCGGCGGAGAGAGCCAGCGCATACAACTCACACGTAACCTCGGCAGTAATCTCACCAACTCGCTATATATTTTGGATGAGCCTTCTATTGGTTTGCATGCAAGAGATACCGAAAGGCTTATCAGCGTTTTAAAAAGATTAAGGGATGAAGGCAATACGGTTGTTGTGGTGGAGCATGATGAGATGATGATGCGTGAAGCAGAACATATTATTGATATGGGTCCGCTGGCTTCGCATTTGGGCGGCGAAGTAGTGGCAGAAGGCAATTATGAGGCCATCATTAAAAATCCTGAAAGCCTTACCAGCAAATATTTGCGTGGTGATCTTAAAATACCGGTTCCGCAAAAGCTGCGTGTATCAAAACACAAACTGATCGTTACAGGTGCCCGTCAAAACAATTTAAAAAATATAGACGTTGAGTTTCCACTTGATCTGTTGTGTGTGGTAAGCGGTGTTAGCGGCAGCGGTAAAACAACGTTGGTGAAACAGATACTGTATCCTGCATTAAGAAGGCTGAAAGGCGAACTTGCAGAAAAAGCAGGCTTTCATAAAAATATAGACGGGGATGTTGATCATATATCACAGGTTGAAATGGTTGACCAGAATCCTATTGGAAGAAGCAGCCGCAGCAATCCCGTTACTTATATTAAAGCTTATGATGAGATACGGGATCTTTTTTCGAAACAACCCCTGAGTAAGATGCGCGGGTTTCAGCCAAAACATTTTTCTTTTAATGTTGATGGGGGAAGATGCGATACCTGTAAAGGCGAAGGCGAGCAAATTGTTGAGATGCAGTTTTTAGCCGATGTGCATTTAACCTGTGAAGTATGCGGCGGCAAAAAGTTTAAAGAAGAAGTGCTGGAGGTTACGTTCAAAGGCAAAAATATTTATGATGTTCTGGAGTTAAGCGTTGATGATGCTATTGAATTTTTCTCTGCTGATAAAGAGAGTGTTTCCATCGCAAAAGCTATAAAGCCTTTGCAGGAAGTTGGTTTGGGTTACATAAAACTTGGGCAAAGCAGTGATACCTTAAGCGGTGGCGAAGCACAGCGTGTGAAGCTTGCGTCTTTCTTAGGTAAAGGAAAAGGGAGTGGCCACATACTTTTTATTTTTGATGAGCCTACAACCGGGCTGCATTTTCACGATATTCAAAAACTGCTGGCATCTTTTAATGCACTCATAAACCAGGGCCATTCTGTAATTGTGATAGAGCATAACCTTGATGTGATCAAAGCAGCAGACTGGGTAATTGATATGGGCCCTGAAGCAGGAGATAAAGGCGGTAGTATTGTTTATGCAGGCATTCCTTCAAACATAAAAAACGCAAAAAACAGTGTTACCGGAAGATTTATTTAAGCGATAATGTGTATTGCTTTTTATTTCAATCTATGCAAAAACGTCATTTTGCGTAGGAATAAAAAATTCATAAGTATATTTACCTGCATAAAAGTTACTGTTCTTTTTGTGAGAAGCTTTGGACAAAACATTTATGAAGCTGAAAGAAAAAGAACTTTAATTTTTTATAACCATGAGAACAGCCAATGCAGCCCGGATATCAGGAACACCTTGATGATTTAATAGCATCTGCCTAAAATTAATTAAACCTGCAAGCGCTGTATTTTAATTAAATATTTAAAGCTATTTATATGACCAACATCAAATTGATACTGCTGCTGTGTTTTTTTGTCCAGGTAACAGTAAGCGCCCAGGTTAAGATCGGGGATAATCCCAATACAATTAACAGCGCTTCCCTGTTGGAACTGGAAACCACCAACAAGGGGTTTGTTTTGCCAAGAGTACAATTAACCAATATTGCTACTACTTCTCCATTACCATCGGGATTATTAACAGGCACTGTTGTATACAATACCAATGCTTCGGTGGTGGGTGGTGATGGCATTGGTACATATGTGTGGAATGGATCTGCCTGGAAGTTGGCAGAAAACAGGCTCCTGATATCTGCCGTATGGTCTCTTACCGGTAATGCAGGAACAAATTCCGGTACAAACTTTCTGGGCACTACTGATAATGTCAGCATTCGTTTTAAAACAAATAATATTGAACGAATGGTAATTGACAGCAATGGAAGAGTTGGTATTGGAACAACAAACCCGCTGAATGCATTAAGTGTTATTGCTACCAATCCATTGTATTTGTCGGGTCTCCAGGCAACCTCAACTTTAAGTACTGACAGTGTGCTTACCATTAATGGGGGAGTTGTAAAGAAAGCACCTGTTTCCAACATAACAGGCGGGGGGGGCGGCAGTGGCTGGTTAACCACCGGAAATGATAATACTACAGTAAACAGCAACAGTTTTTTAGGCTCTGTAGCGGGCACTTTCGTACCGCTGTTATTTAAAGCGCAAGGCGATACCGTTGGATATTTAGGTCTTAATAATTCTTCTTATGCTGTTGCATTTGGTGCAGGGTCATCCGGGGCAAATACTGCCTTCAGGTCTGTGGCTGTAGGTGCAGCCTCTAAAGCATCAGCCGGAAATGAATCTGTAGCAATCGGATATAATGCCGTTGCAGGAAGTTTCCATGATATTGCAATAGGAGCTAATGCGCAAACTGCCAATAGCACTGCAAACATGGCCATAGGTACCGGTGCTATAGCTACCTCAAACAATGCAATAGCCATTGGTCCCAATGCTGAAGCATCCACTAATACCATTACTTTGGCACTTGGTGTTAGTGCAACATCTACGGGTTTTACTTCGATGGCCATAGGCAACGGCGCCCGGTCAACAGATAATAATACTACAGCATTTGGGGCACTTGCGCAGGCTACTGTAATAGGCGCCAATGCTTTTGGCAACAGGTCTAAAGCATCAGCTCAAAATAGTTTGGCTTTAGGGAACAGTTCAACAGCATCAGGCACAAATTCCATTGCGCTTGGCGATAATGCCACCGCATCAGATGTTAATGCAATATCTATAGGAAATACCGCCCAGTCTACAAAGCAAAATGCTACTGCGATTGGAGACAATTCTACGGCAGGAGGATTAGGCTCCACTGTTATCGGCAATGCTTCATCAGCCACAGGAACCAATGGTATTATATTTGGCGATAATTCATCTTCTACTTCTGATAACACTATAATAATCGGCACAGGAATAACTTCCAACCAGGCAAATGCATTTATTTTGGGAGGCTCCGGTACCAATGTTGGCATTGGTACTACAACTCCAAATACCACCGCCAGGCTTGATGTGAACGGTACTTTTAAATTAGGAGTTGCAGGGACAGTGCTAACTAATATTATTAAAGGAACGGTTAATTTTAGCCTTCCCAGCATTACTACCGGAGCCACTTCTGTTGTTACAGCCACTGTAACAGGAGCTAATACGAATTCAACAGTTATGATTAGTCCGAGGGCTCAATTGCCCAGCGGCTATGTAATTGCCTATGCATTCATAAATGCAGCGAATACGCTTACAATAGGACTGGTAAATAATACCACAACAGGTGCTACTACTAATTTTACTTTTGATGTTACTGTGATGCAATAATTTTTTCGAGCTCTTACTCCACCAATTTTTTCAATACTTATTATTCCATCAATGCAAATAGCCATTTGCATTGAAATAAAAAATTCATAAGTATATTTACCCGCATAAAAACATCAGTAATACCTGGATGATTTTGTAGGTATTTAACTAAAACTAAGTGTATCGGCAATTCCGGAATTTCAATTAAATATTTAAAGCTATTTCTATGACCAAAATCAAATTGATCCTGCTGCTATGCTTTCTTGTACAGGTAACGGTAAGTGCCCAGGTTAAGATAGGAGATAATCCTAATACAATCAATGGTGCTTCATTACTTGAACTTGAAACTACCAATAAAGGTTTTGTATTTCCAAGGGTCTCATTAACCGGTGTATCATCTACTGCGCCTTTACCTGCTGGTTTGTTAACGGGTACGGTGGTGTATAACACAAACGCATCTGTAACAGGAGGTAATGGTACCGGCTTATATGTATGGGGCGGTGCAGCATGGACCCCTGTTACTTCCGGCGGGGGCAGCGGCGGCGGCAATAGCTGGTTAATAACAGGTAATAACAACATAAGTTCATCAAACTTTTTAGGTACCACAGATCCTAATATACCATTAACATTTAAAGTGGGTAATGTGCAGGCTGGTTTTTTAGGCATCTCTTCTTCCGGAATTACTACGCTTGGAGTAGGTGCTACTGCAGGATCCCAGCAATCAACAGCCTTAGGTACCGGTGCAACGGCAACAGGCCAAAATTCAACAGCCTTAGGTGCCGGCGCTTCTGCAGGATCCCAGCAATCAACAGCCTTAGGCACCGGCGCAACGGCTAGCGATCAGGCTTCTTTAGCTGTAGGCTATAATGCCAAAGTCAGCTCGCAAAATGCCATAGCCATTGGCAGTACTGCCAGTACAAGTGTTACCGGCGGAATTGCATTGGGTTTCGGGGCAAATGCAAGTTCGCAAAATGGTATAGCCATTGGCTCGAATGCCGGGGCTACAACAAACCCAAATACGCTGGCTTTAGGTACCGGAACCCAGGCCACAGGTCAAAACGCAATAGCAGTTGGCAATAATGCTTCTGCTCCAAATGTTGGGTCAGAGGCTTTCGGCAACTCGGCTACCGCATCAGGGGCCAATAGCATGGTTGTAGGCAATAATTCAACAGCTTCAGGAAATGGCGCCATTTCGGTTGGCGACCAATCTACAGCTGCCGGAAGTAACTCAATTGTATTAGGAAACAATTCATCTGTTGGAGCCGGAACTTCCAGCGCAATAGTTATTGGTGATAATTTAACCACCTCCCAATCCAATGTACTTATTTTAGGCAACAGCGCTAAAACTGTTGGCATTAGTACCACTACACCCAACCCCGCCGCGAAGCTTGATGTGAACGGGCCTTTTAAATTAGGGACCAACGGTACTGTTATTGACAATCTTATTAAAACCACTTTTATTACAGATAGTAGTATTATCATCTCTGAGAATGGCACTACAAGTATAACGATACCCAGAGATGGTGCAAGACGTGGTGCAACAGTAATTGTAAATCCCCGGTCCAATAATCGTTTAACCCTTGCATTACCAAATCATGTTGCTATAGCCTATACTTATGTAAGTGCTCCAGATACTGTCACGATCGATTTTATTTCTAATGATAATGTTTCGGAAACTATCCCGGCAGGAACAACGTTTGACATTACTATCATTCAGTAAAACAAAAAAAGATATTGGCAGGCTGTGGCCTACGATTGCTCATTTTTTCAACTGCTTGCTTAATTCCTCTCCTTCAATAAGTCAATCAGCGTATCAGCCTCTGCGCCCTGGCCATAGGTTTGAATAAGATGATGGTCTTTATTGTACACAGCCATAAACGGCGTAAACTTTACGCGGAAATAAGAAGGAATGGTATAATTCGGATCTCTCCCGATAGTAATATTGGTGAACTGCTGCAGGTTGAATTTTTTGGCAAACTCTTTTATTTCGGGTAAAGGATAATAACTCACCCAGATAAAATAAATATCACGCATTTCTTTCATCCTTTTACTGAAAGCATCGGCAGTTATCTGGCAGTGGCCGCATTCAGGACTGAAGTAAACGATCACTACAGGTTTATCTTTCGGAATTACAGATTGATTGGCATAAGTACTGTCAGTTTTCAAAACAGTAAATTCGGGAATATGCAATGAATCTTTCTGATAGGGCGGGATAGTATCATAATCCTGAGCTTTTACAATATTAAATTTTACAGCAATGATGAAGAAAAGAAGCAATAATTTTTTCATGATGCTAATCTATAGAAGAAAAAAGTAAAAATTCAAAAGTAAAAACTAAAATACCGTAGAAGCTGTGTAAAAGTGATTTCAAATATTTCTTATCTGAATTTTTTATCACAACAGGCACACAGATACATAGAAAATACACATATAGAGAAGTCTATGTGATTCTTATGCGTATGATTCTATGTGATCATTTTATTTATTAATTACCTGTCTCCTGGCTACCCGGTAGCTTATTTTGACGAAAAATAATCGAAATAAAGTCGATGTTTCTTCGATCCAATAGATCGAAGTTATATCGAAGTTATATCGAAGAAATAAGCTTTCAGTTATCAAGCTTGTCTAGTCCTAAAACTTTACAGGTGAGATGATGCTACTGAATGAACTTTACCCGGGCATTGGTTTACAAAGCAGAGAAGATCATGGAATAAGATAACAGCCAAACATCTTTCCTGTTTTATCTCGTATAAAAAAAACTCCACCAACCGGTTTATATTAGGTAAAAACTATAAATTTAAACGGCTTCTCAGGCTTTACAGTGAGCTTAAAAATTTCATTGTATCAATTCCATCTGCATAATCATTAAGCGATGGAGATTGGGCGCTGCCAAAAGGAATAAAATCTTTTCCAACAATACATTGAATATCATGGTTGCTTATAAGACTTTCCCTTAAAGCGGCAGCATCATCATAATAACTGTAATTAACCTGGCTAACCGGCGCGAACACGCTTTCATTTTCTGTAATGATAACCGCATCGTTCGTCATATAAAATTTACTATTCATCATCAGCAATGCCAGTTGATAATCGTAGTTGTTCCTGTATTTATGAAAATCAGCAAAGCGGTTGTATTTTCTTAAAGCATCCAGCAGTTGAATAAAATCGTATTCCTCAGGTACAAATATTTTTGAAACATTCCTGCAACCCATTCCGTAAAACAAAAGCATATCATCGGCTAAAAGATTAAGCTCTTCTTCTGTTTCATCACCTGTTATAACAGCAACAGAAGTTCTGTTCTTTCTTATGATGTTTGGATACTTCGAGAAATAATATTCAAAATAGCGGCTGCTGTTATTGCTGCCTGTTGCAATGTATGCATCGCAGTTTTTAAGGTTCTCAGAAAATGTTATGTACTGATTTATTTCTTCATTCCATTCAGTTAGTTTTTGAACAGCGTGTTTTATCAACACTTCATCTTTTGAAGAAGCTTTTATAACCGCTTTATTTCCCGAAATAAACACACATAAAAGGTCATGAAAGCCAACCAGCGGAATATTCCCAGCCATAATAACACCTACATTTTTCCGCGGTAAAGGATCATCTTTTACATCGTATTGTTTTATCCATTCTTCAAGCAAATGTTGCTGCAGAAAATTATTACTGATGTTTTTTAAGGCAAGATCTATGAACTCAATACTAAACCAGGGGTTTTGAAGGCTTGCTTTTTCCTTTACCGGTTGGAGCGTTGCCTGGTTCATCACAAAATATTCACCCAACTTTGCCAACAATTCAATACGTTCTTTGATATTCATTGCTACTACTTTAATTTTACGCTGCAAAAGTATTTAACCAGAAATAAAATAAAACTTATGGCAATTAAAATAACAGACGAATGTATAAACTGCGGAGCATGTGAGCCTGAATGCCCCAATAATGCTATTTATGAAGGCGGCGTTGAATGGGCTTTTTCTGACGGAACAACAGTACGTGGCGAAATTACATTAATGGATGGAACAGTTATCGATGCAGAGCAACGTATGGCGCCATTGGCTGTTGATGTTTATTACATCACGCCTAATAAATGTACTGAATGCCAGGGCTTTCATGAAGAACCTCAATGTGCTGCAGTTTGCCCGGTTGATTGTTGCGTGCCCGACGAAATGTACAAGGAAACAGTTGATGAATTATTAGCCAAAAAAGAAAAATTGCATATCTGAGCGAGAGTGGGAATAGCATCGGCACAATATTAAATTTTGCTGATAAGAAAAGATAACTACCTTAGATCATCAAAGTATAACAGTTGCTACGGCAACGTTAAGCAGGCGGGTGATATTTCCCGTCAATAAAAGGTGAGGGCGGAAACGCGTTCACCTTTTCTTTTATACAGCCTTTTATTCTTTATAAGATTATTATTTTCTATTTCTTTGCGGTGATAAAAATTTTCGATGAAGAAAAAAATCGCATTGCTTACCGGTGGTTACAGCAGGGAAGCAGAGATAAGTTACCAGAGTGTTATCACAGTAAATAATAATGTTGACCGCAATAAGTTTGATGTGTATGTAATTGATATTACACCCGAAGGCTGGATGTATGAAGATGCCGGCGGTGAAGAGATCAGCATTGATAAAAATGATTTCTCATTAAGATTGAATGATAAAAAGGTGAATTTTGATGGTGTGCTGATGTGTATTCACGGTACACCGGGTGAAGATGGCAAACTGCAGGGTTATTTTGATTGCATCGGGTTGCCTTATACCACTTGTGACGCTGCTACATCAGCACTAACATTTAATAAACGTTATACAGTTGCTGTTGCAGGTTTTGCAGGAGTTAATGTTGCAAAATCGTTACACATTTTTCGCAACGATGTTATTAATGAAGAAGACATTATTCAACAATTAAACTTTCCTGTTTTCGTTAAACCAAATAATGGTGGTTCAAGCATCGGTATGAGCAAAGTAAGCCAGCCGTCAGAAGAATTGGGTATTGCTTTACAAAAAGCTTTTAAAGAAGATGACCAGGTTTTAATTGAAGAATTTATTGCAGGCAGGGAATTTACGATCGGTGTATTTAAAACAAAAGGCGAAATAATTACCTTACCTGTTACTGAAGTAAGATCAAAAAAAGATTTCTTTGATTTTGAAGCCAAGTATAAGGGCATGAGTGAAGAAATTACGCCCGCACAGGCTGATCCTTCCATCATTGAAAAAGTACAACAGGCTGCGCGTAAAATTTATACTGTTCTGAATTGCCGCGGTGTGGTAAGAATAGATTTTATTTACAACGAAGAAAAGCAACAGCCTTTCATGCTTGAAGTAAATACTGTACCCGGTCAAAGCGCCGCCAGCATTGTGCCACAACAGGTAAAAGCTATGGGCTGGACACTTGAACAATTTTATACAGCGCTTATTGAAGAATGCTGGAATTAAATTTATAATTGAAATAAGTATTAATGTTTAAGTTTATTACGCACCGTTCATTCTTTGTAAATCTGCTGGTAGTAGTAGCGCTTCTTTTATTGATTGTATTTGTATTTTTTTTCTCACTTGGTTCAATAACAAAACACAATGAAACAGTAATAGTTCCTTCTGTAACCGGTAAAACACTTGCGGATGCTACTTCGTTGCTTCAGCAAAGAGAGTTTAATGTTTCTATACAGGATTCAGTGTATATAGATTCCCTTGCTCCGCTTACTGTGGTAAAACAATCTCCTGAATCGCAAACAGTGGTAAAAACAAACCGTACGATATATCTCACTGTTAACCGCTCTACTCCGCCATTGATCGATATGCCTGATCTGCGTGGTTATTCTTATCGCAGTGCACAAATGTTTTTGGAAAGTCTTGGTTTAAAAATGGGCAACATCAGCTATACACCCGATATTGCCCGTAATGCCGTGAAAGACCAGTTGCTGAATGGTAAAACCATTATACCCGGAACCAAAGTTCCTTTAAGCACTGCCATTGACCTTGTGCTGGGTAATGGACTTGGCAACACAGAGCTGACAGTGCCTGATCTTATAGGTTTAACCGTATCGCAGGCGAAAGAATATTTATCCGGCGATAATATTGGCATCGGTGTAATACTGGCTGACGCAGCAGTTACAGATACGGCAAATGCATACATTGTAAAACAAAACCCTGAAACAACAACTCACTTGTCTTCAGGCGATAATGTGCCTAATCATATAAGGCCAGGACAGTTAATGGATATTTGGATAAGCACTGCACCGCCGGTAAAAGACAGCAGTGCTGCGGCATCTCCTAATCAATAAAATTATTTATATGCAAACAATAACAGTACAGGATTTAAAAACACGTCTTGATGCAGGTGAAAGCGTTCATCTTGTTGACGTACGCGAACCTTATGAGAATGCGGAATTTAATATTGGTGGTGTTTTATTGCCGGTTGGCGAAATACGCAATATGCAAACAGAAGCAATTGATGACTGGAAAATTAATGAAGTGATCTTGTATTGCAGAAGCGGCAACCGCAGCGGCCAGGCAACACTGATACTCGAACAATTAGGATTTCAGAATGTAAAAAATCTTGTTGGCGGCATGCTTGCCTGGCAGGAGAATTTCGGTTCGGACAAGTAAGGTTGGTGAATGCGAATGGTCAATCTATCATAAGTATTGTATTACTTACTATGAACCATGAACTATAAGCTATGAACAAATAAATGCAAACCTTCAACGAACGTTTACATCATTTAATTAAAGAAGCATTAGCTGAAGATGCTGGTGATGGTGATCATTCAACATTAAGTTGTATTCCATCAACACAAAAAGGCAAAGCTGTTTTGAAAATCAAACAGGATGGAATTCTCGCCGGCGTTGCTGTTGCGCAACAAATATTTTCATTTGTTGAAGAAGGAAACGTCTTCAATGCATTTAAAAAAGATGGCGATGCAATGCACAACGGCGAAACTGCATTTGAAGTGGGAGCGAACATTCATACCATATTAAAATGTGAAAGGCTTGTGTTGAATTGCATGCAAAGAATGAGTGGCATTGCCACGCTGACAAAAACATATACTGATAAATTAAAAGGTTATAAAACCAAATTATTAGACACAAGAAAAACAACGCCTAATTTTCGATTGCTTGAAAAAGAAGCGGTGCGCATTGGCGGCGGTATCAATCACCGTTTTGGTTTATTTGATATGATCATGCTGAAAGATAACCATATTGATTATGCCGGTGGTATTGAGAATGCGATCAATAAAGCATGGGAATATGTTCAAACAAAAAAACCTGAACTAAAGATCGAAGTAGAAACAAGAAGTATTGAAGACGTGAAAAAAGTTTGCGCTGTTGGAAAAGGAAAAGTGTTTCGCATACTGGTAGATAATTTTACGCCACAACAAATTGCAGAAGCGCTTGAAATTATTCAAAGTGATTTTGAAACGGAAGCAAGTGGTGGCATCAACCTGGATAATGTTCAATCTTATGCTGAAACGGGAGTTAATTATGTAAGTGTAGGTGGATTGATTCATCAGGCACAAAGCCTGGATCTGAGTTTAAAAGCTGTTCTCACCCCAACCCTCTCCACCAGTGGAGAGGGAGATATATTATAATCCTTCAATTATGAGTAAAAAAAATAAACCTGATGCAAGAGGATTTGTATACAGCACTGATCCTGATTTTTCTTTTCAGTCGGAAGAAAATTCAGTGCAGGAAACTTTGCCTGCAACTCAGCAAAAATTAAAGATCCGTTTGGATATGAAACGCCGGGCAGGTAAAGCTGTTAGCCTTGTTGAAGGGTTTAACGGCACTAATAATGATCTTGAAGAACTTGGTAAAAAACTTAAAAACCTTTGTGGTACAGGCGGCAGTGTAAAAGATAACGAGATAATCATCCAGGGCGATCAGCGCGATAAAATTTTGCAGTGGTTACTGAAGAATGGTTATAAGCAAACAAAGAAGATATAGTCATTGTTGATCATGATATACCCAATTCTTGTTCACGAAACATGCATAGTTTACTTTTTATTTTGCTCTATTAAGTTGTAAAAAACAATCAACCATTTATCCGTCATTCCCACGAAAGTGGGAACCTCATAATCAGGAAATTATTAATAATAGTGAGATCGCCAATCAGGTTGATGATGACGAACAACGTGCTTATTATTATGTGCTTAACATGGATATGATTCAAATTAAGCTGCAAAATATACAACCACTTTTTCAATAAGCCTGTTCTTTGCAGAGGTATCGCTTACTATAATTTTATTTTCAGAATATTTTTTAATCTCATCTGCAGTTGTATTGCCGATAGCAAACAAAACAGTGCTCAGGTTTATTGTATTCTTGCTAAAAAACCCTTCAACAGCGCTTGGACTAAAAAACAAAATACCATCGTAATCTTTTTCAATTACATGCTGAAGAATTGTTGTACTGTATACCTCAATTTCATGCACAACAATATTATTTTGTGTAAGCAACTCCGGCAACTCATTTCTTTTTTTATCGCCACAGAAAAAATATATTTCGCTTATGTTTTCTTTATTAATGATTAGTTGTTGTGCAAGCCTGGCTGCGTTATCAGCAACTGCAATAACAGTTGAATCAGTAAACAAATTTTCAATTAGTGATTTGGTAGCATTGCCAACACAATAAATTTTCCAGTTAACTTTTTTGTTTTGTATGAAATGATATACAGCTTCAACTGCATTGCTGCTGGTAAAAACAACTGTTGCATTCAACGTTGAAACGTTTTCAATTGCCTGCTGAATTTTTTCTGTTTGTATGCTTTCCGTTTTTATGAATGGAATTACATCAATAACAAACCCTTTAGAGGTTATTTCATTTAATAATGATTGATCAATATCTGCAGTAATTAATATTGTTGGATTACCTGGCTGCATTGCGGATTTGCTCTATTATTTTATCTCCACCTTTTGATAAAATTTCTTCACCTGCAATTTTTCCAAGCTGGTTGGCCTTATTAAAGAAAATTGTTTTAGCGATCTCCACTTTTACTTTTCCGTCAATTGATAAAATATTCCCCTTGAATGCAACATCATAATTCTTAACTTCAACAAGTGCGCTTATTGGTGTTGAACATCCTCCTGATAAAACTTTTAAAAAGTCTCTTTCAATTTTTACACACAACGCAGTTGCATCATCATTGAAGTTCATACAAGTTTTGAAAATAGCTTCATCACCTTCTCTGCAAACAACCATTATTGCGCCTTGTGCAGGTGCAGGCAACATCCAATCTAAATCGATGGCAGTAGCAGGCCTTAAACCGATCCTTTCCAAACCTGCTGCCGCAAAAATAGCTCCATGCCAAGCGCTTTCTTTTAGCTTACGCAAGCGTGTATTAACATTGCCTCTTAAGTTTTCTATTGTTGTATTTGGATAACGGTTCAGCCATTGTGCAATACGGCGTACGCTGCTGGTAGCGATGGTAAGAGATGAAGAGTGAATAGTTAACCATTGTCCATTGTTCATTGCCCATTGTCCATTGATGTATCCTATTTTTTCAAGCGTGCTTTTATCTTTATAAACAAACACATCTTTACAAGAACCTCTTTTTAAAACAGCCGCCTGTTTAACTCCTTCAGCTAATTGTACAGGAACATCTTTCATTGAATGTACTGCAATATCAATCCTGTTATTAAGTAAAGCTGTATCCAATGCTTTTGTAAAAATACCTTGCACGCCCAACGTGTATAAAGGCGTAACAAGATCAGTATCGCCTTCGCTTTTTATATACACTAATTCTGATGATACATTTTGTGCAGTTAACAAGCGCTGCACCTGTTGTGCCTGCCATACAGCGAGTGGACTTTCTCTTGTTCCTATTCGTACAATTTTATCTGCCATGTTCTGCAGTGCAAATAAAATCATTTATTGCGGCAATGTATTGGCAGCCTTTGGTATCGGTCTTTTTTATTTTGCCGGCTGTTTCGTTTACAACTCGTTGTATCTTTATATCAAGCAATTCTTCATGCAGCGACGATTGAGGATTCGGTATCAACAAATAAGAGTGCAGTGATCTAAGTTTTGATTTAAGGTCTTTCAGCATGGGAACATGCCTGCGCATGTTATACCACTCAATAAACTCTTCCATCACTTCTGATATGATGGCTTTTGCTTTCGGCACTTCCGCTTCACGCATTTTAAGTGTTTCATCTTTCAGTTTTGAAAGTTCATCCACATTGATCAGGTGAACATTTGGTAAGTTGCCAACACTTTCTTCTACATTAAACGGAATGGAAAGATCGACGATGAGCTTTTGTTTACCCTTGCTGATGTGCGATGAAAGTATGATAGGTTTTCCGGCATTGGTAGCAACAAGAATGATATCAGCATTTTCAATTTCCTGTTGCAGGTTATTCATGTCACCCGTTTTTAGACCAAGCTCATTGGCAAGTTCAATTGCTTTTTCAGGAGAACGGTTTATCAGCGTTATATTTTTTGTTTCAA
>Ga0206903_10212_pt1 | contig 18542 bp, 22 predicted proteins | sample Alteio_BWOrgHeat_45_FD_152959 | JGI IMG/M metagenome (GOLD analysis project Ga0206903, IMG submission 152959) | Enriched cells from forest soil in Barre Woods Harvard Forest LTER site, Petersham, Massachusetts, United States -... | ecosystem: Environmental > Terrestrial > Soil > Temperate forest >... | reverse complement strand
CGTTCTTGAAGGAAAACTCATAACGGAATTGGAGGATGGGTCGGAGGTCGTACTTGGACCAGGGCAAAGCTATCAAGTTGCTGATAACGCACAGGCACATCGATCGCGGACTTCGTCCGGCGCAAAGCTGTTCGTTGTCGATTGAAGTTGTGGCAGAGGGCCAATCCTTGGGATAACGGAAAGGCAATGATGGATTCTGGAATAGAGATCACCGAGACAATTCCGAGCCCAGAGGAATACTGCGGCATGAGGAAGGCATGTGGGCTGTCTGAGAAGACGCTCGAAGCCGCGAAGAAGGGGCTCCCTCGTTCTCTCTATGCCGTCTCGCTCAGGAGTTCCGGAAAACTGATCGGGACGGGGCGAATCGTGGGGGACGGACTGCACGTTCAGGTTGTTGATATCGCTGTTCACCCAGACTTTCAGAAACGCGGATTATCGAAACAGATCCTCCAAAGGATCGTTGCATATGCAGAAACCCAAGTGCCCAAATGCGCCGTAGTCAGTCTTTTTGCCGACGTCGATTGGCTTTATGAGAAGTTCGGTTTCGGAAAACCTGAGCGATCGGTAGGGATGTTCTACAAGCGGGATTGATGCACTGGAGAAAATGATGCCGAACATGACCTATATATCGCCCAAAGCTGAAAAGCGACAAAGTCGCACCCATGGTCGTGGCCTGTACGCCAAACACCTCATGAAAAAAGGAGAAGTGGTCGCGGTCAAAGGGGGATACATCATGACAAAACAAGAGTGGGCGTCGATCGAGGGCTCGCTCGGGCCTGCGGACATCTCCATCTCTGACAACCTGGTCATTGGGCCGAGGACGAAAGAGGAGTATGAGAGCAGCATGATGCACCTGAACCATTCGTGTGAGCCGAATGTGGGCGTGGAAGGCCAAATTGTTTTTGTCACAATGCGAGACGTTCAGCCCAACGAGGAGCTGGCTATGGACTATACCATGATGGATGACTTCGACGGCGAAATGGCTTGCACATGTGGGACAGCCTCTTGCCGAAAAACGATCAACGGCCGTGATTGGCAAAGGCCAGAGCTGCAGAAGAAATATGACGGCTACTTTTCAGCTTTTCTCCAGAAGAAGATTGCTCTTGTACTGGCTCTCCTCCTCACGAAGCTCTCCGTCGGAGCAAGCGCCCTAACAGAGCGCCTCGACAAAATGGCAAAAACAGATCAACAGGCAATTCTGACCGTCTCGAGTGTTTTCATTAACAACAGTGTTGTGCTGGAGAAGATTTTGGATCGGGTGGGCTGGCCTCTCATCAGCATCTACGGTCCCAGCGCCTCAAAGAATGCTTTCTTGATTTGTCAGCATTCGGATAATGATCGACGTCTGCAGCTAAAGTGTCTTCGGCTAATGGAGCAAGCCGTAAAGACAGGCGACGCCTTTTATGAGGACGTCGCGTATTTGAAGGACCGATTGCTTACCAACGTAGGTGAGCCCCAATTATTCGGAAGCCAGGGGTACATCGAAGCCCATGGTTGCTGGAAGCCGAAACTCATCAAGGACTCAGCGAGGGTAAATGTACGGAGGGCCTCCTATAATTTAGGAACATTAGAAGCGTACTCCGCGGAGATGAACAAAGACCGCGGCGGTGCATGTACAAACGTAAATTAACGGAGTTCGGAGAGGCATTCATGGTTCGCGGTAGTTGTCTGTGTGGTGGTGTTCGGTTCGAAATTCAGAAACCGGCCGGTCCTTTTGAATTCTGTCACTGCAATCGTTGCCGAAAAGTGACCGGCTCAGCCTTTTATCCAGGCATCTACGTTAACCGAGCAGACTTTCGTCTTGTTCAGGGCGAGGAACTGGTTAAGTACTTTGAAGCTCCCATCTTGAGGTCGCCGCCACCGTATCGGTCCTGTTTCTGCGGCCAGTGTGGTTCACCAATTCCCGACCTCAAACGCGAATCGGAGCAGATCGAGGTCCCAGCTGGTCTTCTCGATGATGAACCTGCCGTGCGACCGGATAAGCACATCTTCGTCGAGTTTCGAGCGAAGTGGTTTCAGATCACCGACGATTTACCTCAATTAGACAGAGCCGAATTAATCAAGTGCCGCGAAGCAACAATGAAAAAGATAGTATCTTCGCAACCAGATGAAGCAATTCACGAGATAGTACACAGAGAGACCAGGGCTTGGGACACCTTAGATGTCGAGCTTTGCTGAGTGTCTTTCACCCCGACATGGTTTGGCCTTGGCCGCCATCGAAAGATCACCATGACCCTACCGGATGGGTCTTGGTTCAGGGCCGATATAATTATGAGAGATGGCGCAAAGGTTGGAGTTCCTTGTTCGATTCCCATGCCCTAGTTCACAACCGCCGAGAAACGATCAAGATCGAGATCTCCGCCGAGGGAGATGGCGCATTTGCCGTAGTAGACATAGATACCCTTTGGAAAAACAAAGTCACCGGCGAGCTGATGAACTGGAAGGGGAGGACCTGTAAGATCTACTCGCTTACGGACGCTGGGTGGAAGATGACTGCGCAAGTAGGTGTATTGGACTATTCACAAGGTTGAAAAATGCCAAAAGGAAAGTAATACAATGATTGACCACCTCGCCGTTGATGTTAGTGACCTTAAAAAAAGTGGGCACTTTTATGACAATGCCCTGGCGCCTCTCGGATATACGAAGTTGATGGAAGCTCCCCAAGAATTTGGGGGACGCCTGTGTCTCGGTTGGGGGGACTCAGCTAAAACCGATCTTTATATTGCTGAAGGTTCACGCAATGCACCGCGACTCCACATTGCATTCAGAGCAGACAGTCGCGAAAAGGTCGACGAATTTTACAAAGCGGCTCTTGCTGCTGGAGGCAAAGATAATGGCAAACCTGGTCTGAGACCGGAATATCATGAAAACTATTACGGTGCCTTCGTACTTGATCCCGATGGCCACAACATAGAAGCTGTTTGTCAGGCCCCTCGGGATAAATAGTCAACGCTCAGTAATTTGAAGTCGAGTCTAAGTGAAGTATTTGGCCATTCGACTGGAAAAGTCGGGGCGAGAAAATTCTTACTCTGATGAGGAATTTTGGCTGGACCTGTACGTGCAAGAAGTGACGCCGCTCACTCATGCACAAAATTTCTTACGGTCACTCTACCAGAGACCGAGAACCAAGTCGACAATGCCAGCTCCGAAAGCAACGCTCCAACACAACACCCGTAATAGAGTATTACCCTGTCCACCGTGCACCCAGTCGTCAATACTGAGTCCTAAAACAATGCCTAGACACAATAACGAAAGGACTTTTAATCCTATGGCTTTTCTGGATAGAGCGATGTTTCTTCTCCTTTTGCGGGATAAAAAATTGTAGCCGGATTACTGACGTTACGCAACGGCGGCTGGTCTAGTGCTTCCCATCTGCGTCAGCCATTTTCTTCAGCACGATCTCAATCGTCCCCGCATCAACTTTGGCTCGCTTCATAAGCGACGAAGCGCTCTTGAAATCATCTGAGTCGATCGCTTCGAAAAAAGCATCAACTTGACCGATCTCCGCCAGCATCTCCAAGACACGAGTCCCCTCAAAATATTTTTCGTCCATAAATCATCCCCCGGAACCGAGGTAATTGTAATGGAAAAACCCACACCCAACAATTCAAACACGGAGTTCCTCAGGCGCATGGAGATCCTCACGAGGAACCTGTGGAAACCGGTGCGGGAGATCTACCTGGGGTGCAAGTCAAATGTAGTTCCGTGGCAGAAGTGCATCATCGCCGCCCTTGTGATTCAGTTCCTATTTCTTTTTAGGCTGGATTACTTTGCCTTCGAGAAAATCGGACTTCGTTTCCTCTACCCACGAATTCCATGGCTCCACGCCTGCTACTATTACCTTTGGGTTACTTCCCCTTTACTTCTCTGGGGGACATACCGAGCGCTTCTGGCCTCGAACCTTACGCGGAAACTCACCGTCGTCTTCCAATCCATTGGGCTGAAGAATACTCTCGGAAAAGTTCCCAACCTCATCTACGATATTCCGCTCGATGAAGCCACTCGGAAGCTCAGGCTTTCTATGTCCGCGCTGTCACTCCCCCATTTTCAAAAGGCCAAACCATCCCTCGAGAGTGCATTGCATGTGTTTATCGATGATATTAAAGAGGACCGGGTCAAAGGTGCTGTTGAAGTCATTTACTCCCATAGTCCCATGCCGGAGACGTTCACGGTGCGGGAGTACCATGCTTTTGATCCCACTGAATTCACACTGGGAACCACGCGCTCAAAGATCGTCCGAGCGAGCCTCAATGACATTCCGCATCTCCTAGTCGCTGGCCAAACGGGTGGTGGAAAATCGACATTTCTTCGCCATTTCATTACCAGCCTTTGGATAAGCGACAAGAAAGCTGAGTTCTCCCTCATCGATCTTAAGGGTGGTCTTGAGTTCCAGCTTTTTGAAAATGTGGATCGGATCAGCGTTTCTGGCGAAATTGGTAGTGCCGTTGGGCGGCTCCAGCTCCTAGATGAGACGCTCAAGCGCCGGATGAGACTTCTCAAAGAGAATAAGTGCAAAGACATTTTGCAGTACCAACAGCTGGCGAAGCCAAATAAGGAGCCACTTCCACGACAAATTATCGTAGTGGATGAGGCGGCGGAACTCTTCTTATCAAACGCCCTGGCCACCGCGGCTCAGGTTCGAATGGCAAAGGAGATTTTGAGCAAGATCGCACGCCAAGGCCGAAGCCTTGGGATTCATCTTGTGATCGCGACTCAACGCCCTGACAGCCGGCCGGGCGCTTGATCCGCAGATCAAAGCCAACCTCCCCGGAGTGCTTTGCTTCCAAATGGTGAATGACGTTTCGAGCATTTCCGTTCTTGGAAATGGGCGCGCAATGGATCTTCCTCGCATTCCTGGACGAGGAATCTGGAAAAGTAGCCTTGAAATGGTCGAAGTTCAGACCCCCAATTTGCCGCCTGACCGAGCGGATTCGTTTTTGGCCCCCCACCGGATTGAGCCAGTAAATTCGGTAGACACCTCACCCCCAAATCCCCCACCAAGCGATCCCACCTCGAACCTAACAAGCAACGTAGACAAAGACCTCTAAGAGAACGCTACGGGGGGCCATCCCCTTATGACCCAGTTCGATAATTTCATTCTCGAAGATATTTGGAAGTGGAAGTTTCTGACGACCGCCGCGTTGGACGAGCTCCACTTCCGAAATCTTTCGCCTGCCTACGCCCACCGAAGGTTACTCGACCTTAAACTGGCAGGTCTGGCCAAATGGCTTCCGCTTCCTGGAAAACATGGGAGAGACTTCGCGTGGACCCTTACGAAGAAGGGTTTTGATGCCATTCAACCTTTGCCGTTCCCATTGAAGGAAAAGGGCTTCCGTAGCGAAAGCATCGAACATGACTGGATGGTCACGGCGATCCATTTGGGCGAGTGGCTCCTTGGCTTCCCGGAAGGGTGTGATGTTTTCACCGAACAGGAGTTAAGGAGAAACTACGTTGACGGATACCCCGCATGGGTTCCGAAAACGGAAATCCGCCGGCCCGATGGCTATTGGCGCGCCATTGTTAAGGGCGAGCCACAGACCGTGGCACTTGAAGTTGAAATGAGCGGCAAACTCGATTCCGAGTACCCCGCAGTCGCACAATTTTATTCGGCCGACCGGGACTTGTTTCGAGTTGTCTGGCTGGTCAAACACGAAGGGTTGGCGAAGCGTCTCTTGGAAGCCATCGGCCAAGTCGGCGGCAAAGGCAGTAGGCTTCACAACTTCGTTCTCCTCAAAGATTTTTTGAAATCAGGATGGAACTGCCAGTTTTTCGCTGGCCGAGATGTTGGTGTTCCGCTGGCGAAGCTGCTTCTCCCAACCAGTGCAACACCGCGCCCACATGTAGGCTCGACGTTGCTATTAAACGCATTAAAAAGTCCTCACAGATCGCCTGATTACGCGAAGCTTAGAGAATCTCTGAAATCGCACCGAGTAGGTATTTCCCTACTCGCTCCCCCTCCGTCTTCAACTCCCTCAACCCCCTCCACGAAAGGAGATCCTACCAATGAAACGTAATTCAATCGCAGTCCTCTTCATCTGCTTAGCTTTAAGCGGATGCTCTACCATGAGAGATAGTATCCTTCTTGGTGCCGGTACCATGGGTGCTCTAGGTACTGGAGTTGGCGCCGCCGCGGGAAATAATGTTGGCGGTGCTCTTCTCGGTCTGGGAATCGGTGCGCTAGTGGGCGGTACCGTCGGGTACCTCGCCCACAAGGACCGAGAAAATAAGGAACGTCTTTCTAAATCAGGATCCCCAAAGAGCGATGACTCGAAAGTTCCCTCGCTGACGTCACCCGAGGTGCGGCGAGTTTGGGTCCCTGAAAAAATCGATGGGAACAAATTTATCGAGGGGCACTACATGTATCTCATTGAACGCAATAGCGTGTGGAGTAAGTAGCCGTGGAAAATACCCAAGCCCCTAAAAAGAGAATGAAACATCCGGATCGTGTCTCGCTGACCCCCGAAGCGCTCGCTCGGCTTTCGGAATGGGTCAACGAATTGAAGACAAACTTGAAAGGAAGCCGAGTCACGAAAAGCGATTTGGTAGACTTCTTGGTGCTCTCCCATTCCGCTCAGCTTTCGGAGCGAGAAATCGAAAAGCTTAAGACCGATCACTTCGATGAAGTCCGATTCGCCGAGTGGGCTCTTAGGCAAGTGAAGGCGGCCAAGGCCAGCGGACAACAACTCTCCCTACAGGACGTTGTTGCAAGCGGATTCGCAGTAGGGAAATGGGGCGAGCCCGTGTACAGCAACGCCAAGCGCGCAAAGTAAACCTATGGTTTGCAGCAAGAATCGGGTCGATTCTTGGTAAAGGTTCCTCCAGAATGCCCTCAAGATGGTTGGAGGTACTATGACACCCGAAACACATGAGGAAAGCCTGGACCCAAATGATTGGTCCGAACTTCGAAATCTTGGGCATCAAATGGTGGATGACATGATGAACTACTTTTCATCGCTAAGGGAACGACCAGTGTGGCAGCCCATGCCAGATGAGGTCAGAGGTAGCTTTAAGTTGCCGGTCCCTTCTGAGGGTGAGGGGTTTGAGAAGGCCTATCGTGATTTCAAAGATAACGTCTTGCCTTACCCGAATGGAAATATCCACCCAAGATTTTGGGGGTGGGTGCAGGGTACAGGGACGCCCTTCGCGATGCTGGCCGATATGCTTGCTTCTGGAATGAATCCCCACATGGCGGGTTTCGACCAGGCACCTGTCGAAGTTGAGAAGGTTGTAATCGATTGGCTAAAGAAACTTTTAGGGTTCCCGGAATCGGCATCAGGGCTTCTGACCAGTGGAGCAACAATGGCAAATCTCATTGGGATAGCAGTCGCTCGAAATTCCGTTTGCGGGGCCGATTTTCGAAAAAGTGGATTCAATAACGAAGAGGCAAGAGGCCTCGTTGTCTATGCATCTGCGGAAACACACAGTTGGGCAAGAAAAACTCTGGAGCTTCTGGGATTTGGAAACGAGAGACTCCGATTAATCGAAACAAATCAGGCCTACCAAATCTCTCTAGAAGCGCTGAGTGAGGCAATTGTCCAGGATAGAAGGGCAGGACTAAAGCCTTTCGTGGTCATTGCAAATGTAGGAACAGTCAATACCGGCGCCATTGATGATTTGCAGTCTCTATCCAAGCTTACAAGGGAAGAGGGCCTCTGGCTTCACGCCGATGGTGCCTTCGGAGCCCTAGCAAAGCTGAGCCCAAAATACCGACATCTTGTTAGTGGTCTGGAGTTAGTTGATTCAATAGCATTCGATCTTCATAAATGGATGTATCTTCCCTTTGAAGCAGGGTGTGTAGTTATCAATCGTCCAGATGAGCAAGCGAAGACCTTTTCATCGACTGCACCTTATCTATCTTCGGCTGGCCGGGGAGTCTGTTCCGGTCCGCTGGTCTTTGCAGACCTTGGGATCGAGCTGACGCGCAGCTTCAAGGCGCTCAAAATATGGATGTCCCTAAAAGCGCACGGGGCAAATCTGTTTGGGCGGCTAATCGGTCAAAATATAGACCAAGCTAGGTATTTGGCCGGGCGGATCGAAGAATCGGCGTGCCTTCAGCTCATGGCGCCAGTAAATCTAAACGTAGTATGCTTCCGATTTCGAAAGCCAGGTCTGTCTGCCGAAGAACTCGATCAACTGAACGAGGAAATTCTTCTCCGGCTTCAGGTGAGCGGGGTAGCGGTTCCTTCTGGGACGCGTATTAGCAGAGCATTCGTGCTTAGGGTTGCGAACGTTAATCAGAGAAGCAAAAGCTCTGATTTTGATTTTTTGAAAGGTGAAACGGAAAGGCTTGGAACTCAGATTCTAAGCGAGTGGCAAGGACAATGAAGGGTAGCGACTACAATAGAATTGAACGAGCGATCCGCTATCTCGAAAACAATGTAGAAGCGCAGCCTTCTTTAGCCGCACTTTCGAAGTACCTGGGCGTTAGCGAGTATCATTGCCATCGGCTTTTTAAGAAATGGGCAGGAATTACTCCAAAGGATTTTCTTCAGGTTTTGACGCTTGCAAGAGCAAAGAAACTTCTCGCTAGCGAATCTAAGAATCTCTTGGACACAAGCCTCGATTTGGGGCTCTCCGGGACCGGTCGCCTGTACGATCTATTTGTTACCCATGAAGGAATGACCCCTGGTGATTACAAGCAAGGCGGATGTGGAATAAAGGTTTTCTGGAATACCGAGGAAACGCCTTTCGGGAAAGTCTTCCTCGCCACGACCGCGCGCGGGATCTGCGGAATGTCATTCTTGGATAGCGGTAGCCCTAAGAACGCAATTGCTGATCTCAAGAGGAGCTGGCCTGGGGCTCATCTTGAACGAGACATGAGTCGATTGAAGCCACTGCTAAAGGGTGTGAAAGCCCAGATGAGCGGGGAAACAAAGACTCCGTTGCCCATTGAACTCAAGGGGACGCCATTTCAAGTCAAAGTATGGGAGGCCTTACTAAAAATTCCAGAAGGTAGAGTTACCACCTATCAGCAACTCGCAAAAGCTATCGGCAAGGCAAAGGCAGTCCGAGCAGTTGCGTCTGCGGTCGCCTCAAATCCGATTGGCTATCTTATACCCTGCCATCGCGTCATTCGATCAACCGGTGCGGTCGGTGAGTATCATTGGGGGGCCGATCGAAAATTGACCTTGCTCGCAGTCGAGGGTGCACGGCAAATCTCGTAGCAAAACCGGTTACCGCTTCCCACGCGCGAGCTGGACAAGTTCAATCTCATAGTTTGCACGTTCCATTAGCCACTTCTTCAAAAGGGTCTGGTAACTTCGCTCTCCCCGAAGATCGGCAATCCTCTGAAGGTTCTCGATCAGATCGGGGGGTAAGCGGATAGAGGTCGGGCGACCTAACTCAAACCCCGCAACTTTCTCCCATTTAGATCCATCGGCGGCTTCCTTCTTTAACTTTTTTAGCTCTCTCTTTGATGGCTGTAGCATTCAAAAAACCTACCTTTTTGTAGCTACAAAGTAAATTTAATACAGCCTAATATGTAGCTACAAAATTTGAGACAATCCGCATGAATAAATTGCCAAACTCCACCCCTTCGAATAACCTCCTAGCCATAACAGAGTCCCGTGAAAGCGGGGCTCCGGTCTTTGACAAGTTGGTATGGACTGCAGAAGACGTGGCGCGGGAGTTACATGTAACTGTCCGTCACGTTTACAAGCTTATTTCCTGTGACCGGATTCCTTACGCAAGAGTGGGGAGGCTGGTCCGGTTTTCTCCAGTGAAGATCATCGAGTGGCTCAGACAAGGAGGCACACGATGAAGAAACGGATGGAAAAACCAATCAGAAACAATCCTGGGCTCTACAAAGAATACAAGTTCGATGAGGAGTCGAAGGGTTGGAAAGAAACAGGAAAAATACGAGCCATAAGGCGTGTGATTGAAAATGGTCAATCCAAGAGACTGCAAGGCGTTTTCAATAACATTGAAGACGCCAAAGCGTTTCGGCTGGGGACGTTGGAGAAGGCTTCCGGCGGAGAAGATGTCCATCGGAAAAGCGTTGAAGATCGCAACCAACGATATACTTTCAGCGCTCTACTGAGAGACTGGAAAGCGCTCCACTATCTTCAGATCGAGTTCACGACAAAGCAGCATTATGAGAATCGCGTTCCACATCTCGAGTTCTTAAACAACCTCAATGTGGAGGACATCGATATTGATTGCATCACGAATCTCATAAATCATTGGGTGAGCACTGAATATCCCAGACCGAAGGATAGGATGAATTTTAAGAAGGAGCTTGAAGTCCTCAAGGTCGTTCTCAATTACTACCGGCGGTATAAGAATCAGCGATACTTTATCCCAATTTTGCCCGAGCATTATCGAGCGGCTGACTTTTCCAAGAGGCCAAGTAAACCTCCGAAGGCGTTGAAAGAGGAGCATGTAGCTCCTTTTCTCAATCTCTTGAAGGAACGTTATCCGCACTACTATCCGGTTGCTCTAGTTCAACTCGGACTAGGATTGCGGGTAAGTGAGGCATGTGGGCTTCATTGGAGTGACTTCGACCTGGAAACGGGAGAATCCAATGTCACCCGAAGCATTGCTTGGAATGGGGAGACCAGACAGCTCGTTCCAAAAAGCCGCAAAAACGCAAAAGTGCTTGATTCAGTAATGCCGGAATTTGTGGCGATAGTTCTCAAAGAACTGAAAACGAAGCGAGACCCGAAGGTGAAATATGTTTTTCACCAAAACGGTATTCCGATGCGACGACAGTACATCGGAAGGGCTTACAACAGTGTCTTAAGAGAACTTGAAATCGAGTACGTCAACGGAACCCATATGCTGAGGAAAACTTCCGGGACATTGGCCAGAAAGATCACACAGGACGTTTATGCCGCGTCAAAAATGCGGGTCATTCTTCGGTGACCGTTACTGAAAAGTATTACCAAGAGCATCTCGACGAAGATAAACGCAAAGTGGCTAAAGCTCTTAACGGCGTTCTTGTTAAAGCAGCAGGAGGCGACCTCCCGAACGAGTTCGGAGGGAAATTCGGAGGGAAAAAAGATGACACCTCGCCACCTGTCCCGCAGTGTCCCGCAAAACCCGCTGGAACGATCCTGACTTTAATAAAAACGGTTGGTTAAGTGAGTAGTGGCGGAGGGAGAGAGACTTGAACTCTCAAGTCCTTTCGGACGCCGCATTTCGAGTGCGGTGGCATACCAATTTGCCTATCCCTCCTCTAGGAAGAATGGAACGCTCGATATTCGCCAAAAGCCCCTGGTTTGTAAAGGAAACTCAACGTAAATCGCTCTGCTTCATCAATGAGATTAAAACCTCCCAATGAAGAGACTTTGAGCCACTTCAGGAACCTGAAGCGGCGGAATTTTTTTCAATTCAATACTTACCCCAAAACAGAACAATCCCCTCTTACCGAGGTTTTTTGTTCCCCCAACCCATGTGCGGTATCGATAACAAAGGGCTCTGGTGAAGGAAAGTGAGGACACACTTACTGATAACAAAAGTTAATGCAGATTTACCGGATAAAAACCTTCAAAGGGGAGAGATCTTGCCCGCTAATGGCTCTGCGGTGTCTCGGATTTGAGTTGCTCTTGAACCCGCTCAATTCGCGATTTCAATAGTTCCCGATCAGCGCTCAGTTGCTGGCGCAATCCGGGATCGGAACGGGCATCGCGTATTTTATCGTCGTATTTTGCATTTTCCTGCTCCATCTGCTGCAGACTGGATTGCAATTGGCGCACTCGCGGACTGACTTCTTCGTGGTGACATCCCACACCAAAGAGTAACGTGAGGATCAAAATCCCCCCCTTGATGTCTTGCCTTCTCATCCCTTAAACCTCCGCCACAGATAGGAAAGTAAAGTAAGCAATCCACTGAGCAGCAAACAGCTCACCCAAGGAAAATAAAGACTGAAATTTTCGCGCTCGATCCTTAAATCACCGGGGAGACGTCCCCATCGCATCAGCCACGGAAAACGCGGGGCCAATCCGACTGCGACGCCAGCTAAAATCAAGACACATCCCGCCGAGATGAGAATTCGCGACCAACTCATGTATCCCTGTTGGTTCGTTGAAAGAGATCCATTAAAATGAGCCCCATGCCTCGCCGCTTATTCCTCTGCTTAGCCATGGTCTTATTATCGCATTGTGCGTCGAAACATCAACCAGTCGTCTTCGAGCCCTACTTCCCTTCCTCGCCGGAAGGCGATTTTTCTCCAGAGTATTTGGAAGAGAGCCATCGCTTGGAGGCAAAAACTCAGTTGAGCGCGTTTGAACAAAAACGCCTCTGGGATCTCTACGCCCAAGAGCTCCGAACGCTAAAACCTGGCTGTTCCCGTTCCCTCACCTTAAGCGAAACCATGCAAAAGCTACTTCCTGAAGTGGCTCCGCTGCAGAAAGAAGCCGCGGAATTGCGCGACGAAGTGCGCCAATACAAGGACATTCAGCCGCCAGGACCAGCACCGACAAAATTAACGCTTGAGAACCCGGTGCTCAAGAAACGGTATAGCGAAATTTATCATCTTTGGAATCGCGACCAAAATGAAACTGCGTTTGCGAAGCTCGGCGAGCTCATGCAGAGCTCAGAATTCAAACAGGCCAATTCCCGAGAGCGGTTCAAAATCACCTACCTGGCGTTTCGTATCGATCTCGATGTGGGTGATGTGGCCGCGAGCGAAGCAGCTTACCGCCAGCTTCAAGAATTGGATCGCTGCGGCGAGATCACTGCGCAATCAGGGTTACTGGTTGCCATCGAAGCCATGACGAGAGGTGACGGAAAACGTGCGCTGGAGATTTTCAAAGCCCAATGCGATAACGACGACAGTCCGGTCCACCGTATACAGTTGGAATATTGGGAAGCCCGTTTCACAGAAAGTGCTGGCCGAAATGCGGTTCCGCTTTATGCCAAGGCAGCTAGCAGTCATCTACCCAGCTACTATGTGTACCTGGCCAAGAGACATCAAGCAGATCAGGTCACTTTACTGCCAGTTGCGCCACCGGGCCGCCTTTATTTGAGCCAGGAGTTATTACTACCCGGGGAAGTTCATCGCTTACTCAATTCTGCAGAACTTAGATTACAAGCTAACTTGCGAAAAGATAGCGATCTGTACCTGCGCAAAGCCGCCCAAACGCTCAAGGGCGATTTGCGCCCTCAGAATCTATTGCCTCTGCTTTATATTGCCCACCTCTATCAAGCGGCGGGCGACCATTTAGAGGCCATGAAACTCTACGCCCTAGTGACAACTACCTTTGAAGAGACTCCCCTACTGGCCCAGATTGATAATCCGGAATTTCTCACCGAAATGTTTCCCCGGCCCTTTTCTCCGACGGTAGAGTGGTTAGCTCATGAGTGGAAATTAGATCCCGACTTCACTTACGCAATCATGCGACAAGAGAGCGCTTTCAATCCTGGAGCCATTTCGGTGGCCCATGCTCGTGGCCTAATGCAACTATTGCCATCAGTCGCAAAAAGTCTTTCCCGACAGTGGGGATACCAAACTTTTTATTCCGATCGCATGCTTTTTCATGCGTCAGAGAATCTTAAGCTCGCCAGTTTTTTTCTCTATCGTCTGGAAGCTTTGGCCCCCCACCTCATTCTGAAGGCAGCCGCCTATAATGCGGGCATCAATCGAGTGAATGGATGGTGGAAGAAATTCGGCACTTTGCCCATGGATGCTTTCGTAGAATTTATTCCGGCTAGCGAAACGCGCAATTATGTAAAGCTGGTATTGCGCAATTTCATTTACTACAAAGCGCTGCGCAACGGAGGAACCGTCGATAGCACTCTGGTGCCCTTAATCCTTCCTCCCTTTCCCGGCGGTGCCACCAAGGTCTCAACTTTAAAATCTCATCCATCAAAAATACCCCAGAGCGGTTTCAACTCCTGAACACCGTCAGTATTCACCCTCTGTTTCCCGCTTGTATTCGACGATAGATTCTAACTGGCCCCGCTTTTATTCACCGACAATTTTTGGCGCATGCATAGCCTGAATTGGCCAGTCTTTGAACGGCTATAAAAACCGGAGCGAATGATTTCACGAGCTTAATGAATTGTGATGCCTGGCACTCCATTTGCTCTTCATTTGCCCTGTGTTGCCGGATGGAAAGGCGTGCCGTGGTGAGCCCGCGCATTCGGTAAACCAGCACTTCGGTGCTGAGATGACTGGAACCTAACCAAGCGGGTGTTGACGGTGCGGAAGATGGAATCGGTAAGTTCACAGGGGCTTAGGCTGTCGGGGAAACGAATACCAGTGGGATTCGCGTATTCATTTTTCAGTGTTTTAGCTCTTACCATGGGCATGGCAGGATCTGCCCTGGGCAAGCCTCTGGCAACCCAATTACCCGCGTTTGATCGCGCAGCCATCTTAAATTACCCTGCGTTACCAGCCGAAATTACGGATCGTATTTTCGGCACCAAGACTCCAAAAGCGATCAATCCCGCGCGTCCTGACAGTTTACTGAGCCAAGACTGGGCTCTTTCCGCCATCGGCTTTTTCAAAGTCTTTACCCCTCTGGTCCAGCCGATCAACGGCGCGGTTCAAGCCTGTTCGCCAGAGGTCGTGGTGGCTGTAGTGGATACCGGAATCGACTACACTCACCAAGAGCTGAAAGATAATATTTGGATCAACAGTGGTGAAACCGGAGAATGGAAAGCCACAACTCCCACTCAGCTCGCCAAAGCGGCTGGCGGCTGCCACGATAAAAGCTGCAACGGTATTGATGATGATGCGAATGGTTTTGTGGATGATGTGGTCGGCTGGGATTTCGTGCATGACGTCGCGCTGCCGTTCGATACTCATGGACATGGCACGCATATCGCCGGAATTATTTCCGCCGCAGCCGCAAATGGGTTTGGCATCACCGGGGTTTGTCCCCATGCTACCATCATGCCGCTGAAATATTACGATAGCAGCGGTCTCGGATACAATAACTTGAATAACACCGTAAAGGCGATTCACTACGCGGTGAAAATGGGCGCGCAAATTATCAATTATAGCGGCGGCGGAGCCGATCCTTCACCTTCCGAGAAAGCCGCGATTGAAGAAGCCGAGCGAAAAGGGATTCTCTTTATTGCGGCGGCAGGAAACGATGGTCACGATAACACCCAGACGCCCTATTTCCCGGCGAGTTACGGCTTGGACAACATCATCTCGGTAGCTTCCATCAATCAAGAAAATCATCTTCTTCCCTCCAGTAATTTTGGCCACACGGTTAATGTTGCTGCCCCGGGGCTTTCGATTCTCAGTAGTCTCCCCGATGGAAGAATGGGAACCATGTCGGGAACCTCTCAGGCTACGGCCTTTGTGACCGGTGCCGCTGCATTACTTTCCAGCCAACTCAAAGGGCATGGTTCCGCTTTTGACTTCCGTAAAGTGAAACGTTGGATTACCGAAGGCGTTCGCCCCATGAACGGGAACGACAAAAAGCAACTCTTGGCCGGCGGAATCTTATCTCTGCCCAAAGCACTTCAGATTGAAAAAGAGGAATTGAAAAAATCCAGCGCTCCCGAAATCGCCCTGCAATCACGGAGTTCGGGACGACGTAACTAAATTTTGTCACGTTTCGCGAAGCGAAATGGACAAAATTTATCCTGAAGCGAAGCCGAAGGATCTCGTCGAATAAGCAGAGACTATTTCTCAACCCATGCTTCGCTCGGGATATTTGATAGCACAGGGGCGTTTCGTATCCACCTCCAAGTGGAATAGCTTGCCTCGCGCGTCAACTCGCCGCCCCGCCCTGTTTCATTCATCCGGTGCAGCTCTACCTTTGCAGATTGCAACACCTTCCGCTGCGCTTTCCTGCAGCGAAGCCTTTGGCTTCTTAACCCCGTCTTAATTTTTCAGCCTTTTAGGCACAGCTCGCCCGGCCTCTAAGAATGCCGACCCATTCGGCATAGCAGTTGCACAAGAGCTAAGTCAGCTTCATCTATCTTCATAGAAACGACGTTCAGCGATTACTGCACCCCAAGGAGAACTTCATCCATGAAAAAACTTATTTGGCCTCTTGTCGTAGGCGTTGCGGCTTTATTCGCCGGCATCACGGCGTCCGCAGCGGTCACCGGAGCCCGCACCGAAGTGTTCGGCACGCAAACTCCTGCCGTCGATTTCACCTCTTGGCTCGGCCACTCTGAAGCGTTGCTCACTCCAGAAAGCATTCAGCTGGCAACCCAGGCATGTTTGCGCAAGACCCAACAGTCCACCGATGAAAAAGCGTACCCCCTTGCCCATCAAATCACCCTATCGCTTGGGAATCACTTTGGTGACACTTCGAATCAGGCAAGGTCCTCATTCGCCACCGCACTTTCAAAACTGGCGACTCTGCTCAAAATGGTCGACGATTTAGGGACCAATCGCGAGGCTTCTACCCCCGACGGTTACCGCAAAGTCTGTCGCAATCAGTTGCAGAGTTTTTTTACTCGCGAACGCAGTGGGTTAGCGATTCTCTATCAGGGCCGAATGCAACCAAAACCCGATCCCAAACTCGCTCGTCGAGGATTGGAAGTGATGCCCTTGACCTGGGAAGGACTCACCAGTCAAACCTGCGACTTAGAAGGCTACTATACCGATCCTCGGCACCCCGAGCTTTGGCGGTTCTTTTCGCTCACTCGATTGATGCAAAATATATTGCCCTCGGAGTCCCAAGATGAAGCTTTTCAACGTGAGTTCGCAAATACACCTGAACTGGTGGAGTCGCTGACTCGGCTAAACCGCTACGCGGGAGTCGCGGGAAAAATCAATGGCCCCGCGATCGGGATGACATCGGGTGTAGGCTCGGGCATTGGCCTCCGCCTTACCGGACCCGCGGCGGGAAGTCGCGCCACTTCATTGCTTGCCACCTATACGACGGCATGGAGAGAACAGCTTCAGTGGCTGACCCTTAACCAGAACTATCCGGAAAATCCGTTTGCACTCATCTCCTCGGGACAGATCTTACAAAGTCTTTCCGCCTTGGATCCGACGATCAAGACCAACCAAATCCAACGCCTCTCTTCTACTGAGATAGGAATGTGGTTATGGCGTGAGATGCTCGCGGCGAGCAGTGATAGCGCCGGCACCCCACGTCCAACCCCGAGTGACTATGGGCCGCAAAGCCAATCTTATCGAGCGACCGCTGCACTGGCCTGGCTAGCACTCAATGCAGAGTCGAATTTGAGAGCCAATGAAAAACTTCCGGGCGTGCGCTACGGCAGTGAACAGGAATCGACTAACTTAGTCTTTGGTAACCCAACCGCCTATGAGCTAATCCGAGAAGAACTCGACACCGCTCGTACCCAGTTTGCACTCGTGGATTTCGAGGTTCAGTCATCCCAATCCTGCTTACGCGACCTCACAGTTTTGACCGAACAAGCGAAGAAGATCCCGGTGAGAGAGGTTGGCACGGTAGCCTCCGAGCTCACCGCGGGACTCAGCTCGCTAGCCATCAATCCGGTTTATGCCGATATTGGGTTGGAAGTGGAAGACGGGGACGCGGGGACCTTTCGACTAGCTTTGGCCACGGGATATGGTCATATCACTCTCATTCCATTGAATGGCAAAACTTATGAACTCTGGTCGCCTAGCGCGATGGTAGCTCACCGGCCTACCTTGGTGAATAGCCGAGATTGGAAACGCAATCAGGTGACCAAATACGATCGACTTCAATAATCCTCGAGCGAAGAAGAAAGCCCATTGCGTCGCTTCTTCTTTAGCCGAGACCAATACCCGCCAAAGTGGGAGGTCCATGGGGCCTCCCACTCCTCCTTTTTATCCCATAGGCTCGTCGGTAGGAACCAGTACGCTCAGTAGAATCATCAGCGTAGCAAAAATCGCCATCAGGCTGCCCGCCCAAAGATTAAGCCGCAAGCCATCAGGATAGGGCGCTTGATTGGTAATCCCCACTGCCAAAAGAAGCCCTCCGACAATGGCAAAGAATAGACCTATCACGAAGCGCAAATCTTGAATCAAACGTGAAAGCATAGGCCGGACTTTGCCCGACCACTCCTTCTGCGTCAAGAAACTCTTCCCTCTCGGCCCGTGCGGGCTCCGATGGTGCGCAGCCGCCTGAAAACGAAACCGAACCGCTATTTATCGTCGATACCGAACCGATAGGGGTACCTCTCTCTCCCTACCTTGCCCACGGGAGAACGGCGAAAACTACCATCCAAATGCCGCACCGCACTCGATCTTGGGAGAGAAAACCCTGATACTTAAGTGAGATCATTCAGTTCTGGTTTTGCTTATTGAGGAGTCTCTCCGTGCGAAAACCTGCGATCACTACACTGATTCCAATAGCGGTTCTCATTTTGGCTGGTCTGGGATATCTGGTTTACAATCGGATCACTCAACCCCTACTCGCCCGAGCCGAAACCGCAAAATTCCTCTGCGAGTCTCAAATTCTTCCAACGCTAAAGCAAGTGGACGAGGTAATTAAGGACGCGCAAAGCCCAAAAGCAAATCGCACGATGGAAATGTTATTGCAACAGGCTCAATCCCTGCAGAACAAACTAGACCAAGTCAATCAGATGGTGCGCAATCGGGCGTTGAATCAAGATGCCGGAGCTCGAGCCTTGCGCACGCTCGCGAGCCTGTCCGGAAATGAACGAGAAAATTT
>Ga0206903_10194_pt1 | contig 18618 bp, 16 predicted proteins | sample Alteio_BWOrgHeat_45_FD_152959 | JGI IMG/M metagenome (GOLD analysis project Ga0206903, IMG submission 152959) | Enriched cells from forest soil in Barre Woods Harvard Forest LTER site, Petersham, Massachusetts, United States -... | ecosystem: Environmental > Terrestrial > Soil > Temperate forest >... | reverse complement strand
ATGCAACAGCGGCGGAGGAATTCCTCGCTGATCACGAAGACAGCTTTCTCAATAAGAAGCAAGCAGATCAGCGCAGCCTTTGCGGGCATGTCGATACGGCAAAAGAGGGAATTCCGCAATGGGAGTGGCCGCCTTACTATCCAGCCGGCGCTGTGGAGGGCAAGGTGACCACGAGCGACATGGCACAGAATATGAGCCTGATTGCCCATGCCGGCCATCCGTGCGGCGAAGACTTCCTAGCCAAACCATTTCTCGCGGAGCATCCTGAGTTTTCCTGGCAGGCTCCAATTCTGCGCGACATGAAAGCGGGTCCCTGGACAACATTCAGCGCCGACGAAAAAGGGGATTGAGGCAAAGCGATGCCGGATACACTTACCACTCCCGATATTGTTCAGGCGACCAAACAATATAACTATGGCACATGGCGATTCCAGAAGAGCTGGATGCCGCTGCACATCGTCGATGCGGAAGGCTGCTATATCATCGACGCGGCAGGCAAGCGATATCTCGATTTTTCCGCGCAGCTGATGTGCGTCAATCTCGGACACAAGAATCAGGCCGTGATTGATGCCATCGTCGAGCAGGCTCGCGCTCTGCCATACATTATGCCTGGTTATGCGACGAGCGCCCGTGCCGAGTTAAGCACAGCGCTCGCCGAAGTCCTGCCGCAGGGACTTACGAAGTTTTTCTTCACCACATCCGGCACCGAAGCGAATGAAGCCGCCTTCAAAATTGCGCGGATGTATACAGGGAAGTCGAAGATCATTTCGCGCTACCGCTCTTATCACGGCTCAACAGCCAGCTCAATCGCCGCTACCGGCGATCCACGGCGCTGGGCGGTTGAGCCTTCCGGCAAAGGACGGGACTTCCTTTTTGCTCCGGAAGTAAATTGCTACGATTGCCCAATCAAGCATACCTATCCGCAATGCGGCATTGCCTGTGTCGATTATCTCGAACACATGATCGAGAACGAACAGAACGTCGCTGCCGTCATCGTCGAGCCGATTGTCGGGACTAATGGCGTCCTCGTTCCTCCACCTGAATATATGCCACGGCTGAGGGCCATCTGCGACCGGCACAACGTGCTGCTCATCGCCGATGAGGTGATGACCGGATGGGGGCGTACCGGCAAATGGTTTGCCATGGATCACTGGGGTGTAAAGCCCGATATGTTGACGACCGCCAAGGGCATTACATCCGCCTATGTGCCGCTGGGCCTGTGCGCTACCACTGAAAAGATCGCCGCGTATTTTGACGACCACTACTTTGCACACGGACACACCTACGAAGCGCATCCTATGACGCTAAAGCCAGCGGTGGCAGCCATCGCCGAGATGAAGCGCTTGGGGCTGGTCGATCGTGCAGCGGAACTGGAACCATATATGCGTAGCAGCCTCGAAGCGCTGAAAGCAAAACATCCCTCCATCGGCGATGTGCGCGGTATGGGGTTGTTTTGGGCCGTGGAGCTAGTGAAGAACCGCGTTACCAAGCAGCCATTCAATACGATGAGCGATAAGGTGAGTGGTAAAGCACTTGTAGTCGATCAAATTGCCGCGCACATGATGAAGAACGGTGTAACACAGCAGGCCTGGGTGAGCCATTTTGTAATTGCGCCGCCGTTGATCATCAAGAAAGAAGAGATTGATTTTGGCATTGCCGCCATGGATGAAGCGCTGGCGATTGCCGATGCGCTGGTGGAGAATTAGAGATCTGTCATCCAGAGCATAGCGAAGGATCTGCTTCTCTCTTTCTAATCACGCATCCAAATCTGCAATGGAGCGATGAACCACAATTAGTAATCAATCTTCTCCGTGCTATCTTCCCAGGCCTGAAAACTTTCCCATGCCTCTTTGCGCAGGAGCTCATGACCAGGAATGACGCGCTTCTCACGAGGAAGCGTCAATTGCTCGTATAAAAACGCATCTGCAAAGTGGATGCGCGCAGCATCCTCCGCCCTGTTGCCATAGTAGATTGTTTTAATATGTGCCCAGTAGGATGCGGCCCAGCACATCGGACAAGGCTCGCAACTGGTATAGAGTTCGCAATCACTCAAGTCAAATGTCCCGAGTTTTCGGCAGGCATCTCGAATGGCATTCACCTCAGCATGTGCCGTGGCGTCATTCGTTGCGGTGACCGTGTTCACGCCTTCACCGACAATCTTGCCGTTCTTCACAATGACAGCTCCGAAAGGTCCGCCTGCATTGGTGTGGACATTTTCTGTAGCGAGCGCAATCGCCCGCCGCATAAATTCTTCTTGTACTGACATACTGTTTACGACCCTAAACAGTATGTCATGAGCCCGGCCGTTGTTTCACTCGTGGCGAAGTACCTTGATCGGGATCCACGCCTGCCAAGCAGGTGTGCGCTAAACCAGTGATGGTTGGAGCAATATCTGTGACTGCTCACGATTAGAATCATCCTCTTGCCATATAAAAAAATCGCAATAGGAACAGCGCGGCCAGCAGATACAGCATCCAGTCTTGTCGGCGAAATCTTCCGCTGAAGATGCGCAGCACGGCAAAAGACACGATGCCAAAGCTCAATCCGTTCGCAATTGAGTACGTTAGCGGAATGGTTATCAGAGTCAGAAAAGCGGGAAAAGCAATGAGTGGATCAGACCATTTGATATCGCTGATCGACGAGAGCATCATACCGCCGACAACGATCAGCGCAGGTGAAGTTGCCGCAGCAGGAATGGCTCCCACAAGCGGAGCAATGAAAAGTGTCACCAGAAAAAGCAGGCCGGTTACGATAGCGGTAACGCCTGTCCGTCCGCCAGCAGCGACGCCCGCGCTCGATTCGATATAGCTGACCACTGTGCTGGTTCCTGTCAGGGATCCTGCGATTGTCGCGGTCGCATCGGCAAAAAAGATGCGGTTCAGGCGGGGAATGCGATGGTCTGAATCAATCAACCCAGCCTTCTGGCTCACAGCCACAAGTGTGCCGATATTGTCGAAGAGATCGACAAAAAGGAAGACAAAGATAATCTCCAATACTCCCACATGCAGCGCTCCGCGAATATCGAGCTTTAAGGCTGTTGCGGTGATGTCAGAGAGGCGATAGCTCTGCGGTTGCCAGTGCACAAGGCTGAAGGTCCATCCCGTGAGCGTAGTACCGATGATTCCGATCAACATGGATGCGCGTATGTGAAAAACCTGCAGCAGCGCGATCAGCAAAAGTCCAAAGACAGCTAACGCAGTTTGCGGATTGCGCAGGTTTCCCAACGCAACCACCGTCGACGGGTCAGAAACAATGATGCCTGAGTTGTGAAGCCCGATGAATGCAATAAACAGACCTACACCGCCGGCGACAGCGGCATGCAATTCATGCGGAATCGCGCTGACAAACAACTGGCGAATGCCGCCGATTGTAAGCAATAGAAAAATGACGCCGGAAATAAAGACCGCACCAAGCGCCGTTTCCCAGGGCACCCCCATGTGCTTGACGACCGTGTACGTAAAGTAGGCGTTCAGGCCCATTCCTGGGGCCAGCGCGATGGGATATTTCGCCAACGCGCCCATCAGTATGCTGCCGAGTGCGGCGCAGATGCAGGTAGCAGCCGTGACTGCGGCAATCGGCATTCCGGCTTCATGCAGAATCGCAGGGTTCACAAAGACGATGTACGCCATGGTGATGAATGTGGTGAACCCCGCAATAATTTCGGTGCGCCAGCGGGCACCCAGTGTTTCAAAGGAGAAATAGCGCTCCAAAGCTGGAAGAATGCGTCGGCGTTTTTCTGGGGCGGTGGCTATGGGCATGCTTGGGCGTAGTCTACACAGAAGGCTTCTTCCAGCCAAACACTGCCTCGATCATTATCGGCAATATTCACTACACTGATGGATGGTAAGTTCTTCGATTGCGGGAAAGTAAGCGTGCCGCAGTGGATCATTCATTGGCTATGATGGCTGCCAGCCTCCGCCGAGGGCCTGGTAGAGTTGAACGTAACTCTGCATCTCGGTGTTCCAGGCCTCTGCCAGCTGCAGCTCTGAGGTGAAAAACTGCTGTTGCGTCACCAGGACCTCGAGAAAGCTCGTGGCTCCTCCTGTAAAGCGGACGTTTGCGAGGCGCGCAGTCTCTTGATAGGTATTCGTCTGCTCTTCGATCTTCATCCGAAAAAGTCTGGCCTGGCGATAGCCGACTAGGCTGTTCGCTACATCTCCAAAGGCGCCCTGTACGGTTTGTTTATAAGTCAATTCCGCTTCATTGCGCTGTGCCCAGGCGAGGTTATAGGCGCTCCTGATCGCGCCGCCAGCGTAAAGCGGCTGCGCGATCTCACCAGCCACAGACCATACCGTAGCAGGTCCTTGCAGGAAACTGGTTAAGGCGGTACTTTGGGCTCCAAACAGGCCAGTCAAGGGAATCTGCGGGAAAAACGCCGCCTTGGCCACTCCTACATTCGCATTTGCGGCGATCAGATTCGCTTCACTCTGGCGCACGTCGGGCCTGCGCTCGAGGAGCGCTGAAGGAAGTCCGATGGGTATAGTTGCCAGGTGAGGCTGGTCGATCAGAGCAAAACCGCGGGCAATCGGTCCGGGATTTCTACCCAGCAGGATGCTGATCTGATTTTCGGTTTGAGCAATGGACTGCTCGCTGCTGATCACTTGAGCTTCCGATTGTTGCACCAGCAGTTCTGCCTGATGTACATCGGTGATCGCAAACTCGCCGCCGTTGTAGTTGATGGTGTTGATTCTCAGGATATCCTTGTCGGCGATGACGGTCTTCTGCGAGAAATCCAGCTGATAGTCAAACTGTCGGAGCTGGAAATATGCGGTCGCTACATCGGAAATCAGCGTTGTCTGAACAACGCTCCTGGCATACGTGCTGGCAAGCAGTTGGGCACGCGCAGCCTCGGTCGCCCGACGGAATTTTCCCCAAAAATCGACAATGTAACTCAGTTGGATTTCTGCCCCATAGATTGTCGGTCCATTCAGCGCAAGCGAGTTGCGCTGGTAGTTGATACCGAACGACCCGTTCAGGGAGGGTAGTTGGTTCGCTCGCGTTTCTCCAACAACCGCCCTGGCCTGCATGATACGGGAGGCAGCGATCTGCATATCGTAGTTATTGGTCAGCGCTTCCTGAATGAGCGCTCTAAGGGTTTCATCCTCGAAGACTGATTCCCATTTCATCTCCGCAAATGGTTCGGTGCCGGGTTGATTCGACAAATCCGGGGCACTGCCGCGGTATTGGTCCGGCACAGTTAAAGGCGGGCGTTTGTAATTGGGCCCGAGCTTGCAGCCGCTCAGCGTGAGCACCAATAGGATGACGGCAGATTTTCTCATGCCGATCATGTCGTAGGTCCTTCCGGGATCGGTTGAGGTTTTGCTTCCGGCGTCTTCTTTTTGCCGAAGAGATTGCCAAATCGTTCGACAACATCAAAGAAAACGGGAATGAAAAAGACGGCGAGCAGGGAAGCAGCAAGCATTCCGCCGATGACCGCCGTCCCCAGCACCCGTCTCGAAACAGCGCCTGCTCCCGTAGCGAGCCACAACGGAACGCAACCAAGAATAAAAGCGAAGGCCGTCATCAGGATTGGCCGCAATCGCAGCCTCGCGGCGGCGAGAGAAGCATCGATTGGCGATTTACCGGCTTCGTATTCAGCTTTGGCAAACTCAACGATCAGAATGGCGTTCTTGGCCGACAAGCCGATGAGCATCACCAGACCGATCTGCGCATACACATCGTTGTCCAGACGGCGTAAATAGAGCGCAGCAAAAGCTCCAAAGACAGCGATGGGAACGCCTAACAGTACACTGAGCGGCAGAGACCAGCTTTCATACTGTGCCGCCATAATCAGAAATACAATGAGGAAAGAGAGCCCGAAGACCACAGAAGGCTTGACTCCCTGCGCTGCCTTCACTTCCTGATACGACATGCCCATGTAGTCGATGCCCATCTGGTTGGACATGGTTTTATTGAAGACGTCCCGTAGCGCTGCAATCGCTTGGCTGGAGCTGTATCCCGGAGCGGCTGAACCGTTGATCTGCACACACTGGAACTGGTTGTACTTCATAATGAACTCGGGTCCACTACGCGGCTCATTTCCGGTAAGCGTACTTAGTGGAACCATTTGACCGGTACTGTTGTTGACATAGAACTTGCCCAGGTTGGCCGCTGAAGTTCGATAGTCGCCTTCAGCCTGAACGTAGACCTGCCACTGCCTACCGAAACGGTTGAAGTAATTCACCAGGGAGCCGCCCATAAAGGTTTGCAGGGTCTGATAGACATTTGCCAAATTGACCTGCTGCGTGAGTACCTTTTCCTGATCGACGGTGATGCCTACTTGCGGTACTCCGAAAAGGGCAGTGGTCATCACGCCTGCGAGTTCGGGACGCTTGCGAGCCTCGGCCATGAAGATAGCAGTATTCTTCGCAAGGAATTCAATCGCACTGCCCGAACGATCCTCCAGAACGACGGTGAATCCTCCCGATGCGCCCACGCCGGGGATTGCGGGTGGAGGAAACGCAAATGCGATACCCGATGTGACCCTTGAAAGGGCACCGGCCAAATGTCGTTTAATTCCGTCGTAACTCTCCTCTGGAGTTTTGCGTTCGTGCCAATCTTTGAACGAGACGAAGAAGAAAGAGCTGTAAGTGGTATTGACGCCACTTAGCATGCTGTAACCAACCACAGTGCTGACATACTTCACGCCAGGCGTGTCGAGAATAATTTTCTCGACTTCCTTCGATGCGTCGGAGGTGCGCTGCAATGACGCTGCATCGGGCAGCTGCAGGCCAACGTAAACGTACCCCTGGTCTTCATCGGGAAGAAAGCTTCCCGGTATTTTCTGGGCGAAATACCCTGCACCCACGATAAACGCCAACAATAGCAGGAAAGCAAAGCCTGCTTTATGGATGAGGTGTCTGCAGATATTGACATACCCATCTGTCGCTCTGCCGAAAACCCGATTGAACCAGCGGAAGAAGGCTCCCAGAGGACCTCGAGTCTCTTTCCTTGGCCGTAGCAACATGGCGGAGAGGGCCGGGCTGAGTGTGAGTGCATTGAAAGCTGAAAAGGCGACCGACACTGCGATGGTGACAGCGAACTGTTGATAGAGGCGGCCGGTAATTCCTGGAATAAATGCAGTAGGAATAAAAACAGCGCCTAGAATTAACGCGATCGCCACGACAGGGCCGGAGACCTCTTCCATCGCTTTGACTGTCGCATCGTGCGGAGTCATGCCGTGTTCAATGTGGTGCTCTACCGCTTCGACAACGACGATCGCATCGTCGACAACCAGTCCGATAGCCAGAACCAGGCCAAAGAGTGAGAGGGTGTTGATGGAGAAACCGAGAAGCGGAAAGACCATGAAGGTTCCGATAAGCGAAACCGGAACAGCGAGCAGAGGGATAAGAGTGGCTCTCCATCCCTGAAGAAAGAGAAAGACTACGAAAACCACCAGAGCGAGCGCTTCAAAGAGGGTGTGCACGATCTCGTTGATTCCGGCGGTGACCGACAGAGTGGTATCGAGCGCAACGACATAGTTCAGGTCCGGTGGAAAGCGGGTCTTCGCTTCTTCCATCAGGCGGCGGACACCGGCAGCAGTTGCGACCGCGTTAGCGCCCGGTGCCTGATAAATTGCCACGAGGGCCGCTGGGTCGCCGTCCAGCCGGCTAACCATGTTATAGGTTTGAGCGCCAAGCTCTACGCGGGCTACGTCTCTCAGGCGCAGAATACCTTCGCCGGGTTTGGCCCGCACAATGATCTGCCCAAATTCTTCGGCGGAAGGAAGTCGCCCGGGCGCACGCACCGTATAGGTGAACTGTTGTCCTGATGGGACTGGTTCTCCGCCGATCTTGCCCGCCGGGTTCACATTATTCTGGGCTTGGATCGCGCTGATAATCTCCGGAACTGTGATCCTCAGGTTTGCCAGTCTATCCGGATTGACCCAGCAACGCATCGCATACTGGCCTGCGCCAAACACTGATACTGAGGCAACACCCGGTACACGGGTTAGGGCATCGTTCAGATTGATGGTGGCGTAATTTGCCAGAAAAATATTGTCGTAGCTGTTATTCGGTGAGCTTAGATCGATCAGCATTAATGGCGCTGCGGTCGACTTTTGCACCGTGACGCCCTGATTGATTACCACGCTGGGCAATTGAGCGTTTGCCTGTGAGGTGCGCATCTGCGTCAGGATCTGGTCAGTGCTGGCCACCGTATCTATCCCGAAATCAACAGTCAGAGTCATCTTCCCGTCGCTGGAGTTCAGCGAGTACATGTAGCTCATGTCATCTACGCCTGACATCTGCTGCTCGATCGGCGTAGCTACGGACTGCGCTACTGTCTGAGCGTCCGCGCCCGTGTAGTTGGCAAGGACCTGTATTTGCGGATCAGCAATATTCGGAAATTGGGATGTAGGGAGGCTGAGCATCGAGACGATACCGCCGATGACCATCAATATCGAAATGACGATCGCGACGATTGGCCGATTGATAAAGAATTTGGACATGATCAGTTGCCCCCGGCCGTGGAGGCAACGGTATACGGCCTGGGATTAACCGGCATACCCTCTCGCACCTTCATAAAGCCCTGGACAACGACCTTCTCTCCAGGCTTGAGGCCTTCGGTGATGATCCACTTCGTTCCGACCCTTTCTCCTACTTTTACCGGGCGAAACGTCGCTTTGTTGTCAGCCCCCACGACAACAATCTGGTACATTGACTGGACTTCAATCACCGCAGCCTGAGGAACAAGCAATGCGTTTTGTGTAGAGCCGGTTTCGATGCGAACGTTGCCAAAGCCACCTGGGCGTAGAATGCCACCCTTGTTTGCAAAGTCCGCGGCAAGCTGAATCGTGCCAGTTGAGGCAGCTACCTCACGATTCACCAAAATGATCCTGCCTCTGGTCGGGAAAGTAACACCGTTTGTCTGAATGAACTCGACTGGCAGAGCATTTGCCTGCCCTCTGCCTCCCTGCACGGCCCGCGAAATTTCCTGCGCTCTGTCGAGATAATCGCTTTCGCTGATATTGAAATATGCCCGGATAGGATCCACCTGAGACACAGTTGTCATCTTCGTGCTCGTACCCACCAGGTCGCCTACATTTGAATTCGATATGCCGGCTAAGCCATCAATTGGAGAAAATACTTTGGTCCAGGAAAGATTCAGTTCAGCCTGCGCCATCGAAGCCTTCGCAGCGGCAACCTGAGCTGTTGCCGCCTCCAGGTTCGAAATGTCCGTGTCTAACTGCTTTTGGGGAATCGCGTGCTGAGCCGCGAGTGGACGGTCGCGCGTGACATTGTTTTCCGCTTCGGTCTGTTGCGCAACGGCCACCGCGACTTGTGCTTTTACCTGATCCAGGGCGGCTACGAAAGGCCGCGGGTCGATCTCGTAAAGCAATTGGCCCTTGCGAACGAAGAAGCCCTCCTGATAATTCCGCTCGATCAGATAACCCTGCACTTTAGGAGTAATGTCTGCGTTTATCTGGCCATTTAGTTGCGCAACCCATTGTTTATAGACAGGAACAGTTTGTACGACAACATCTGTTACTTCGACTTCGGGAGGCGCGGGCGCAGGCGGAGTTTCTTTCTTTCCGCAACCGATCATTGATAGCAGGAACAGTAGGCCGACAGCTGTTGTAACGGGTCGAGGAGTACGATTCCTGATTCGAGACTGGCATGGCAAGGCCGCATCTGCAGCTCTCAGTAAATCGCCTTGACCTCCGGATACGCTTTGCATGCGCTTTCTCCTGTCTGCCGATTATGGAGTTTGCTCTATCCCGTCACATCTCTTGGGTAAACACGTGGACCACAATACTAATGCACTACGATGAGATCGAAAATATGAATCTTTACATATTTCATCCGTAGATCTCGAACGCATAACATGCCGAATGGCCGCGGCTCGCAGTCCGCCGGCTGCGAGCAAACGCGGTAATCTCTCTTTATTAGGAGAAGTAATTCGAAGGGCTAGTTCCTAAAGAATTTCTTTTTTGCTCGGTGGCATCGCAGGCATCTCGAAAGGGAAGAACATGCTTGTTTTCACGTGCAGGCTTCCAGGCAGGCGGCAGTTCACAGCCCTATGCTCATCCTAGTCCGCGGATCCAGATAATCCCGCAGCGCATCACCTAGGAAATTGAACGAAAGTACGCACAACATCACAGCAATCGCCGGGAACAGCACCAAATGTGGCGCATCGAAAAGATGCGAACGCGCATCATTCAGCATCGAGCCCCAGCTTGGTGCGGGCGGAGGTACGCCCAGGCCAAGAAAGCTCAGCGTTGCCTCTGCCAGTACCGCTCCCGCCATACCAATGGCCGATTGCACAATCACCGGCTGCAAAATATTCGGCAGAATGTGTCGTGTAAAGATGCGCAGATCATTCGCCCCGAGGGATCGTGCGGCCTCTACAAATTCCCGCTCGCGCACTGCGAGCACCTGCGCTCGAACCAGCCGGGCATAGCCCACCCAGCCGCCAATAGAGAGCGCGAGAATGAGATTGATCAGTCCAGGCCCGAGAAATGCAACGAAGGCAATCGCAAGCAGAATTCCCGGCAGCGCCAGAAACGCATTCATCACAAAAACATTCAGCAGGGTATCGAGAACTCCGCCATAATAGCCGGCAATTCCGCCGAGAATCAATCCCAGCAACAGGGAACAGCCAACTACCGAAGTAGCGACGAGCAATGAAAGCCGCGCGCCGTAAAGCGTACGGGAGAAGATATCGCGTCCCAACTCATCCGTTCCAAACCAATGCGCATGTCCCGGCGCTGCGAGACGATGATTGAGGTCGATCGCTGCCGGATTGTAAGGGGCAAGCAGAGGAGCCAGCAGCGCCATGCCTACAAACAAAATAAGTAGTGCCATGCCGATAACGGCAAGTGGCTGTCGACGAATTCTGCGCGAAAATTGAGGATTGCCCAAGGAAAAGAGTACCAGCACTAGCGAGCTGCGCGCTCAGCATTCGATACACAATAAACAGCATGGTGCCGCGACCCAGTCCTCATCAACGCTTCAATTGCCTCCAGCGTTTGAATACCGCCTCTGGCCCCGACCGCCATGCAATTCAAGGCTGCTGCAGCACAGGCAAAGTCGAGTTGGCGGTCGAGAGGCCAATCCTGCAGCAGACCATAGATGAATCCGGCGTGGAAAATATCTCCAGCTCCCGTCGTATCCACTACCGGAACAGAGTAGGCAGCAGTGTAGTGCAGCTGCTTGCCGTCCCACGCCAGCACTCCATCATGTCCCAAAGTCGCCGCCGTTAGTTGACATCCGTAGCGACGCTGCATTTGTTGCAGCGCTTTCTCCAGAACTGGTTCTTCCATCAGGCGAGATGGAAAATCCCGGCTCACAACCAGATAATCAACATGGTCGAGAAGCTCTTCAACCCCTGGATAAAGTTCATCCAGGTCGGCGATGACAGGAATGCCTGCGGCGCGGGCCCATCCCGCCGCGACCGTTGCCGCCGCCGTATCATGGCCATCTACATGGAGCGCACGCGCATTTACGATCCATTCGCGGTTCAGATCGAGTGGCTGAAGAATCAACCGTTCATCCCGTCTGCAAAGCACCGTTCGCTCGCCTTCGCTGTCCACCAGTATCAGCGATTGCGGGCTGGCCCCCCCAGGAACGGTAAGGAGCTGCGTTTCTACGCCCGCATGAGCAAACGCCTCACGATGAAGCGCTGCCGCGGCATCGTCGCCGAGTTTCCCCACATAGCGGGTGCGCATGCCCCAGTGCTGGCAAGCAACCACAGTGGTCGCGACCTGTCCTCCGGGTAGCACATTCGCGGTGCGGTATTCCACTTTCGAACCCGGCGCAGGGTAACTTGAGAGGGGAATCAGCGTGTCCGTAGCATTCAGCCCAACGCCGACCAAGTCCACCTTCGACGATTTAGTCATATTGTTACTGTAAATGGAGTGTTACAAGTCTTGCAGCCTGCCTCCGGCATCCACAATCCTTTCTGCATGCAGCCGGTTCTGATTTGTCAACATGGAATGCCAACAATCTCTATAGAGAAATTTAGGGAGACGCAAACAACATAAGTTTGCACGGACATTGAAGTTGTTTCTCAAGTTCTTCAGAAGAACTACTTGACTTGTGTGAAGAACCAGAACTACACTTTCACCGCCGGATTCCCCATCCGTTGAACGCGGCCTCAGCAGTAAACCTTTGGGCAGTGCAAATCTAGTAGTTCTCGGAGAACCCAACGATGAGACGTGCATTGTTGTACGGCGTCGTCGCTCTCTGTCTGAGCTATCCCGCCTTAACCAGAGCCCAGTCCATGTCGCACGAGGAAGAAGTCGTGCGCAACACCTATGCCAAGGCAAGCACGCTCTGCTCGCTGGAGGCAATATCACAAGCTGGTTTGGGCCAACTCGGCGGGAAAACAGTCGATGAGGCAGAACTGACAAAGCAGTTGACGGATGCCACACCCGTTTTCACCTTGTCAGGTTTCAAGACTGGAACAATCCTTAGTATTTCCAGTAGTCAATGGGGTCAGTTGGCTACGATGCCGCAAGCCGGCACGCAGATTCTAGGCGCTGGCATAACTACATTCAACTTTTCCGACAATGGCAATCCGGTGAGTTGGCATGTGGTAAGGGCTGACTGGGAAAAATCAAGTGATGCACCTGAGTTTATTAAGGCTTCAGAGCAGCGAAGCATAGCCGATACTATAAAATTGGGGAGCCCTGATTGGTCAAGTAAACCAGTGACCTATACAGAATATGCCTCTTTTACTGTAAAACTAACCTTCCAAGGGAAAGCCGTTGGTCCATATAGGGCGCTTTTCTTCTTTGGCAAGGATGGCCAGGGAAATGAAGTGGTAACGCCGAACGATGCGGTTAGCAACTCTATTCTTTGGGATGTACTTTGGAACGAACCTTCTTACTATCCAACCGGGTTTGTGAATAGTCGTCTTCGACAACAACCGGTAATCGAGAAGTGGTTGCAGGCTAATGCTATCCCGCAGGGAAGCTGCACAGCTAACCATGAACTGTGCTGTTCTCGGGGTCGTTGTGGAATCTCGGAGGATGATCTGAATCAAGATCTGGCAACTCCGCTACCAGAGGCAAAACAATGAAGACACTGATTGCTTCCATTCTCATTGCAGCCTCTTTATCGATTCTACTTAACATAATATCTGTTATCGGACATAATATGCGCAGGTGAAACATTCAGCTAATCCCGCAAACTACAGGATAGTAGATATTTATGCCACTTCGCTGTCTCACTTAATCGCCAAATTTTCCATGAAGCTATTCCATAGCGTAGTCTGATCGGCAGATGAAAAAGCTGATGAAGACGCGACTCGCCCTGATGATGTTCCTTCAATATTTCATCTGGGGCGTATGGTACGTAACTCTCGGGACCTGGCTCGGTCAATCATTGCGGTTTACGGGTGCGCAGATTGGACTGGTAGCTGGAACAACGGCAATTGGCGCTATCGTGTCTCCCTTCCTGGTGGGATTGATTGCTGACCGGCTCTTTGCCACACAAAAGGTTCTTGCTGCCGTCCACGGTCTGGGCGCAGTGCTTCTCTTTCTGGCTTCCTCACAGGTTCGGTTTGGACCTGTCTACGTGTTGGTCCTGCTGTATGCGCTTTGTTACATGCCAACCCTGGCGCTGACCAACTCACTTAGCTTTCGGCAAATGAGCGATCCAAAGACAGAGTTCGGACCGATCCGGGTGTTGGGAACGGGCGGCTGGATCGTTGCCGGACTGCTGATCGGAACGCTGCGGCTTGAGGCCACTGCTATACCCATGCGGCTTGCCGGGGCCGCATCCATCCTGATGGCGTTATATTGCCTAACTCTTCCGGACACCCCTCCACTGTTGAAGGCCATTCAGTTCCGCATGAGCGAAGTTTTTCCAGTTGAGGTGCGACAGCTCTTTAAAGAACGCTCGTTCGCTATTTTTGTGCTGGCTTCGTTTCTCATCTGCGTGCCGTTGCAGTTTTATTACGCCTTCACCAATCTATTTCTGAATGAAGTTGGGGTGAACAACGCAGCCGGAAAGATGACCGGCGGCCAGATGTCCGAGCTGCTTTGCATGCTGCTGATCCCATGGTTCTTTCGGCGTCTCGGAGTGAAGTACATGCTGATTGCTGGCATGCTGGCGTGGACGCTGCGATACATGCTGTTCGCTTATGGAAACAGCGGGAGAGGGATGTGGATGCTTTGGCTTGGGATTCTGCTGCATGGCATCTGCTACGATTTTTTCTTTGTCACGGGACAGATTTATGTCGATAGAAGGGCTCCTATAGTGCTGCGCGCCGCGGCTCAAGGGATGATCACGCTGATTACCTATGGCGCGGGCATGCTGGTGGGCTCTTGGCTTTCCGGACATGTTGTCGATCTCTACGCGCATTCGGATGCACAAGGAATCGTGACCCACGAGTGGCGGTCGATCTGGATGGTCGCTGCAGGATGTTCGGCTGCGGTGCTTCTGTTGTTCTTCTTCACATTCAGAGACACGGATGAGCAGGCTAACGTAGCAAGTCAGCCGGAGGTCGAGACTGTCGGCAGTATTTGATATTAGGTCCCTTCAGAAAACGGGCATTTGAGCACGTTAGATTCTGCACGCGAGCCATAAGGAGCTTGGCTTATGGCATACGAGCGGCCGCAATCAGAGATCGTGCGGTGGCCCGCAGGAGCGGACCTGCCTCCCCCGGAGAAAGAACCTGCGAACTTACGAAAGCTCCGTTGATGAGCAGCGACAACTGTCCAGCCAGTTCGTCTGGGCGTTTGACGTGTAGCCGCTCGGCGATCCCCTTGAGGCGTCGTCGAACTTCCTGCTTGTGAGCTGAGGCTACTCTGCGGGCGGGGTGGTCTGAGTCCGGAAATTCGGCCGCGACGTTGAGTTGTGGGCACCCGCGATAATTTGGCCGTCCTACCCGCTCGCCGATCCAATCAAGGTGTGCTTCCAGTTCGGCGACAGGATCAGTCTTGTGGAGTTCTGCGACGCGGTTCCAGCAACTCCAGAAGTCCTCGTCTTCGCGCTGCAGGAATGCCGCGATGAGGTCGTCCTTCGTGCGGAAGTGGCGATAGAGACTTGTCTTGGCAACCCCGGCCTCTTCGACCACGAGATCAACGCCGACGGCCCGCACGCCTCGTTGATAGAAGAGCGACGACGCCGTCCGGAGAATCCGGTCCCTCACCTCGTCTGAGTTGCTGTGCGCTTCACCAACGTTTGCGCTCTTGGGAGTTCCTGGCATGTTGCAACCTCCAAAGTGGATTTATGCTGGACCGAGCTTGACACGCTACAGACCTGTCTGTATTGTATATGAAACAGACAGGTCTGTAGCGAAGGGACAAGAGGGTAAATGGTTACTCAATCTGATATGTCAGGACATGGTCGGATGATCGCAGTCTTTGGCGCAGCGGGACACACGGGGCGCTTCATAGTCACTCAGCTACTGCGCTGCGGTTTCGCGCCATTAGCCATCGGTCGCGACAGCGGGAAAATGGCTGAGTCAGGATTTCAAAAAAGTGGCGTCGAGATCAGAAGCGCCTCCATCGACGATCCTGCTTCCCTCGACCGCTCTCTTGCCGGCGCTGTCGCAGTCATCAACTGCGCCGGCCCGTTTCTGGACACGGCCGACGCAGTGGCGGCAGCGGCCTTGCGCGCTCGCATCCACTATCTCGACGTTACGGCCGAGCAGCCGAGCGCACAGGCCACATTCGACAGATTCGGTGACGCCGCAACGAAGGCTGGCGTAGTTGTTATTCCGGCGATGGGATTCTATGGTGGTTTTGCTGATCTTCTGGCCACAGCTGCTATGGGCAACTGGGATTCAGCTGACGAGATCCGGCTCGGCATTGCGCTGGATAGCTGGCATCCGACCCAGGGCACGCGGATTACCGGTCAGCGAAACACGGCCCGGCGGCTAGTCATTGACGACGGAAAATTTGTACCGTTGGCGCAGCCCGCACCGCAGACGTTTTGGGATTTTCCAGAGCCATTTGGGCGCCAGGATGTCAGTGAGATCCCGTTCTCAGAAGTTCCCGTCATCGCCCGCCACTTACGCGTGGCACGCCTTCGCTCTTACCTCAACAACGCGCCGCTTCGCGATCTTCGCGATTCCACCACCCCGCCACCGATTGCCGCCGACGAAACAGGACGATCGGCGCAAACCTTCCTGGTCGACGTAGTTGTCCGAAACGGAAGCAGGACACGCAGGGCGATCGCTCAAGGACGCGACATCTATGCCTTCACCGCGCCACTCGTCGTCGAAGCCGTCGAGCGGATTCTCGACGGACGAGCTCGCGGCAGCGGTGCTCTTGCGCCGGGCGAGACGTTCGATTCGACGAACTTCCTCCGGGCCCTCGCACTGGAATATCTGACGTTCGAGCTCTGCGCCGACTAGGCTGTCGGGCAACGCCGTCGCCATGAGATGAGGGCCGTTGTAGATCAGGCCAATTTTAGGCAGGATGAGTCGCGCCACCACTGGAAGAGCAACACGAGTGCGATGAAGATGAGCGCCAGCGTGAGCCCGGTCCACAACCCGAAAATTCCCTGCTTGCGCCAGAAGCAAAGCACATAGCCTAATGGCAATCCGAAGATCCAGTAACCGGCAAAGTTGGCGAACATAGGCACGCGGGTTTCGCCGATGCCGCGCAAAGCTCCAGTGGAGATGGTCTGGATGCCATCAAAAATTTGAAAGGCCGCAGCCAGTGCCAGCAACGGAACGCCCATATTCACAACCGCTGCCTGATTCGTGTAGACGACAAGAACCGCATGCGGTGCCAGGAGGAAGACGACGGCAGCGCAGGCCATGAAACCGACTCCGATTGCCAGTGCGAGCCATCCAGCCCGACGGGCGCGAGGTCCGTCCCCAGCGCCGACTGCGTGACCTACGGCCACAGCAGCTGCGGCGGAGGTTCCCAGAGGAACCATATAGGAGAAAGCAGCACAATTGAGCGCGATTTGGTGGGCAGCCAGGGCCACTGGCGAAAGACGGGCCGCCATGACGGTTGCCGCGCCGAAAGCGCCGACTTCCATCACGATTTGACCTGCTGCCGGAACGCCCAATTTCAACAGTCTGCGAACGCGGCTGAAGATAAAGCCGGGCCAATGGGCAAAGAGCGAATGGCCGCGTCGTGATTCATTTTTCCAGGCGGCGAAGATAAGAACTGCTGCCATGTAGACTCTGGCCATGCAGGTAGAAAACGCCGATCCGCGAACACCCATCGCAGGAAGTCCGAGATGGCCGTAGATGAGGGCCCAATTCCCTGCCCAGTTGATGAGGTTGGCGGAGATGAGTGCGAAGGTGACGGGGCCGATACGCTTGACTCCCTGCAAATAGCGTCGGAATGCGGCATAGAGCAGGAGAGGCAGCGTTCCCCAGTTCAGCATGCGAAGGTAATCCGCCGTTTGTTGGCTGACGGCCTGATTCACCCCTAGATATGGAAATGCGAACGGCGCGGCCCAGAGAAACACCATTAATATAGGCGTGAAGATGATGCCAATATAGACTCCCTGCGAGAGCCAGCGATGGCAGTCATCGAAATCACCGCGTCCATAAGCCTGCGACACTAAAGTATCAAGACCAAGAAGAATGCCGATGCCAAACAACGCAGGGGCATAGTAGATCGCGTTTCCCATGCCGACGGCACCGATGGCTTCGGCACTGAGGCGTCCGACCATGATCGTGTCCACAATCGACATGGACATCCATCCAAGTTCCGAAAAAATGACAGGGATGGCAAGCGCAAGCAGCGAGCGCAATTCCCTTTTCAAATCGATCTGCGTCGATTGGACTCGCATGGTTCCACTGTAAGGCATTTCCATGGCAGAAGATGAGCGAGCTCAGCCTGAAACAAGTGCGCTGAATATGTTAACTTTAGTAGAGATCACCTTCCGGGAGAGATGGCCGAGTGGCTGAAGGCGCACGCTTGGAAAGCGTGTTTAGGGGAAACTCTAACGTGGGTTCGAATCCCACTCTCTCCGCCATATGCTCATAAGCCCTTCAGCGGCAATACCGTTATCGATCGAATCCCTAATAAAGACGCGGTGTCCACAGCGGCTTCGCCTGAATCCGCCTGAAACCACCATAGCGCAAAACACCCCTCAAATGGTAACGCGACGGACAAATTTTGAAATCATTCGGTAACGCGACGGAAGGTAGTTCACGGATGGAATTGTCACGATTCCCGATTCCAAGAAAACCGAGTTCTCCAAAAGGGCGTAGGGTGAGTCAACCACAGGATCAATCACCCTTTGGGCGCGAACTCCCCGTGGGTATCTCAATTTCAAATCGAGGGTGCTCAGCAGGACATTGCGGCCGATCCAAAAAAGACCGGCCACGAAGGCCAGCAAGCGATGATTTCGTACGTCGGTCTACATTTTTTCTCGGCCGTGTCCATCCCGATTCTGGCCGGACGCGGATTCACCGCGCAGGACACGGAAAACTCTGTTCCTGTAGCGGTCGTCAATCAGGCGCTGGTGCGTAAGTTCTTCCCCAACACGAATTCCCCATTGGCAAGCGCTTCTTCCGGGGAATGGGTGATAAGCCAACCCGTTTAATCGAGATCGTCGGCGTCTGCGCGGACGTCCGATATGGAGACATGCGGCAGCCGACCCCACCCGTTCACTTCGATCTCGACACCCAGTTTCCTGCCCCGGCTAGCATGACCTACATCGTCCTTTCCCCGCTTCAATCTGCCGCCCCGGTTCC
>Ga0206903_10211_pt1 | contig 18639 bp, 11 predicted proteins | sample Alteio_BWOrgHeat_45_FD_152959 | JGI IMG/M metagenome (GOLD analysis project Ga0206903, IMG submission 152959) | Enriched cells from forest soil in Barre Woods Harvard Forest LTER site, Petersham, Massachusetts, United States -... | ecosystem: Environmental > Terrestrial > Soil > Temperate forest >... | reverse complement strand
AGTTCCTTCAAAACGGAGGATGTTTTCAGTCAGCGCTTTCATGAACCGTTTAGCGTGTTGCGGAGTAAATATAATACGTGATTTTACCTTGCTTTTAGGCGTTCCGGGCATTACGTTCACGAAATCAATCACGAATTCAGCATGGGAATGTGTAATTATGGCCAGATTTGCATATTCGCCTTCAGCCACTTCTTCACTGATTTCGATATTTAACTGGTTATTCGGTTGTTCCGGCATTGGTAATGGTTTAGGCAAAAATAAGACAGCCCCTTCACATATCGCGATCCCTATTGCCATTGGATTAAAACCTGGGCTTTCAGTTCCGACTTCCGGTTGCCGGGAATCTCGTCCAGCTCACTCCCAATGGATTCAACTCCCCGGTAATAAACCTGTCCCCATTTCAACCAGGCTGAGAAACGGAAATGTCCGGCCTTATGGGAAATAAGCCGGCTGAGATCCCGGTGGAAGTTTATATAATAGTGGATTCCCTTTCCGTAATATGACGGAAGTGAAAAATTGTATATCAGATCCGGCTCGTATGCATATATACGGGAATCATAATTATCTGTTTCAAATAGCGTGAAACCCATATCTGCTGAAATACCGGCCTTGCTGAATCCCATTCCGGCCATACCCAGGAATCCTGTCTGCGGAATGGTATAGTTACCGGTAATACTCAAAAGTTCAATCCTGCCATCAAAATGAATGGCCCCCGATATTTTGTAATTCGTCTCTACTCTCCATCTTTGTTTTACCGGTAACGAAATTTCATGCGTCGCGGTATTTAAATCGCCGTTGTTTCCTGATTTCATTTCATTTTTATAAGTAGCCGTGAACCGGGCAGTTTTAGTTGGCTGAAAATTCAGCTGGAAGAAAAAATCCCTGCCGGCTGAAGGGGCATCCACGGCATATTTCAGCCAGGGGAACATAAATACATCGCAATATATGTTTGCCTGCAAACCTGCAACCGGCCGGAATGTGAGACCAGCATAAAATCCCTTTTCATTATTTGGAACATTGTTCTCCGTAAATGCATCACTGTAGAGTGACAGATAGCCAGGAGAAATATTCCGATACAGAAAACCAAGATCCAGGTTTTCGTTCAGGCTGATCAATGCACCCTGCATCAGGGCCAGATGGCGCCAACGGTCAGATGCTATTTCGCCAAATAAGTGCATATTGGACAGGGTGTAATTATAATCTATGCTGTAATCAGTAAGCAGGGTTCCTTTCAGGCTATACAAATTATACGGCTCATCCTGTTTTTGAAATGGCCGGTTGAATTTAAAATGAATCCAGTTGATTCCCATCTGAAACCTGTTTCCGAGATAATGTATACTGCCACCGGCAGAGATCTGCCGGGTATTGTTCCTGTCGGCAATTTCTGCCGGGGTCCGGTGATATCCACTGTTTTGAAAAGAGCTGAAAATATCTTCTCCGCCAGACGAATCCGATTCGGTGTTTGTGCTGATCTTTTGGGAAGAGATTATAAAACCGGACTGCCATTTTCCTTTCTGCAGGCAGATCCCGATTCCGCGATGGAAATTAAATTCCCCCGCAGAATGATAAGGTTCTATAAACGCGGCTTCCCGCTTGATGGCCATGGACTGACTGCTCTTGGTTAATGAGAAACCTTGCCATTGAATCAGACCCTGACCCATATTTACGGTAAAATCTCCAATGGCAATTGCCCGGATGATTCCCATTTGTCTTAGGAAAAAATGAAATGAATAAAAATCGAAACCAGCCCGCTGGGCACCGCGGAAAAAAGGTTCCCCGGCATCTTTGTCCCCACTGAAACCGTACGTCAGCAACTGTTTATAATTGTACGTGTAACGGATAAATATTTTCTGTGCGCTTCCCTCATAATATGACGCATCCGGCGAGACAGGTTTTTTAAATCCTCTGGATTTTTCAAGCACCTGAGCGGCACGTACCAGAAATGTTCCGTTACCTCCACTCCATCGTTTCCTTAATACAGTATATATCGGTTCATTCTGTGCGACCCTTATATATGGAAGCAATTCACGGATTATCTCTATATCCCAGCCGGGTACGGCCTGCAGCTCGCGCAACGTTAATAAGGGTCCCAGCAATTTCCGGTATGAAATAAAATTCGCTATCTGCAGAGCATTCAGCAAATGCAATTGAACCAGATCTTCGCCGGAAGCCGCGTTCAGATTGATCGGATGTCTGCTGAATTCTTCCAGATTCAGTTCATATGAATCGTCTTCCGGTTCAGATCCCTTTCTTTCAGCATCTGCCTCCAGCGCCTCTCTTCTTGAATCCGGATCGTTTACCGATTGAGCATATCCGCGGATGTTCAGAATGAAGGCGAGGATTACAAAAAGGGGCTTTCCATAAAACTTCATCCCTTCCTGTTTTTGCTCTGCCAAAGAAATACCAGGCCCGGACTAAACCCCAGTGCATTTTCATATACAGTATATATCTGTATACAAAGCTGGTTTTTCTTCCATCCCGATTTAAAAAAAAGAGATGCCTCAACCGAATTGATTCCGAATGAAAAAAAGAACTGTTCCCCATACCGGTATTCGACGGAAGCCGAAAAATTTGACGAACGATCCGATGCCTTCTCGATCTGAATGGCCAGGAATAAATCCTCTTCCGCTTCATATCCAAATCCCATCCTGAACAACTGCGCACCCTTTTCCGGATTTGTTTTGCCGGCTTTTCCGAATACCGGTAAATCCAACTCCCAACCCGTGATGAGTTTATCCGTTACATGCATTCGCATGCCGATTCCGCAATACCCGAATCCGATATTCCCGTATCCTGAAGCCTGGTCCCACAGATAACCGAAACGGGTACCCAATTCCGTTTTGCCAAGATTTTTTCCATAAGCCAGGTCGAGCGACTGTTCACTATAAAGCGCATCCCCGCTGCGTTCTAACGCCATTCCGAAACCGCCGTTTCCTATATTACCGGAGGCCGAAATTTTATATGCATTCAATTCTTTTAACATCCATTTCCTTTCCATCAATACACCTGCGGAAAAGTTTTTCATACCTGCCGTACAGGATGGATTGGAACTGAATGAGAATGCATCCATGAAATGAGTGCTGTATGCACTGCCTGAGATATAGCCATTTTGCTCCTGCAAATGGGATGGCTGCGCAATAGTTTCAAGACAAAAAAATAAGCAACTGATATATGTAACCCACATGATCTCCCGCTTCATAATCTCATACTCAGACTGCAAATTATAACCGGCCGAAAAAGGAATAAACGTAAAAAGGCCTTAACCGATGCGTATTAAAACGGGTTGAAGTACATTTGCACAATGCAAATTTTAGATGGTCAGCTCGTTTCAAGAACAATAAAAGAAAGTCTTAAACTGGATGTTGCCGCCCTGGTGGCAGAAGGAAAAAAAATACCTCATCTGGCCGCCGTCCTGGTGGGAAATAACGGCGCAAGTGAAACCTATGTTGCAGCCAAGGTAAAAGCCTGTGCGGAGATTGGGTTCAAGTCAACCATGCTGCGGCTGGAGGAAAACATCAGTGAATCCAAATTGCTTGCGGTGATTGAGGATCTGAATGGAGATATGGATGTGGATGGCATTTTGGTACAGCTTCCTCTTCCGAAACATATTTCAGATGAAAAAATCATACTGTCAATCGATCCGACGAAGGATGTGGATGGTTTTCATCCGGTAAATGTGGGTAAGCTCGTGCTCGGTGCACCCAGCTTTATTTCTGCCACACCACATGGTATCATGCTTTTGCTGGAACATTATAAAATAAAAACCGCGGGTAAACAGGCAACTGTTATCGGAAGAAGTAATATCGTAGGCCGTCCGATGAGTATTCTGCTGAGTGCCAATACCAATCCGGGCAATTGTACGGTTACGCTCTGTCATTCACATACCAGTAACCTGAAAGAAATCTGCGCGGCCAGTGATATCATTGTGGCCGCATTGGGTAAACCGGAATTCGTTAAAGCGGATATGGTGAAGGAGGGTGCCGTGCTGATTGATGTGGGTATTACCCGTGTTCCGGATGCGTCCAAGAAAAGCGGGTTTGCACTACGCGGCGATGTTTCTTATGCAGAAGTTGCTCCCAGGTGCAGTTATATCACACCGGTTCCGGGTGGAGTCGGACCGATGACCATTGCTGCCCTGATGAAAAATACATTTACGGCTTTGAAACGCAAGTATTGACTATGACGACAATAACATTGGATGAAACGGTGCAGGCCCTTCCGCTGATGGAAGCTTTTTATACCCTCCAGGGAGAGGGTTTTCATCAGGGTAAAGCTGCCTATTTCATCCGGCTCGGCGGTTGTGATGTGGGCTGTGTATGGTGTGATGTTAAGGAAAGCTGGGATGCCGCTGCACATCCCGTAGTATCCGTCACAGATATGGTAAATGAGGCTTTAAAATTCCCCGGCCGGATTGCCGTCGTAACGGGCGGTGAGCCGGCAATACATAATTGTTTGTCATTGACTAATGAACTCCATGCGGCCGGATTCCATACACATATCGAAACTTCCGGGGCATATCCGCTCATTGGAAATTGGGACTGGATTTGCCTTTCGCCAAAAAAATTCAAACACCCGCTTGCCGGTCCGGTCGAAACCGCCGACGAACTGAAAGTGGTAATCTATCATCCGTCTGATTTTAAGTGGGCGGAATCCTTTGCTGAAAAAGTAAAACCCGGATGCAAGCTTTTTTTACAACCCGAGTGGAGCCGCAGGGAAAGCGTCGTGCCGCTGATTTCAAATTATATTATGGAAAACCCGAAATGGGAGTTTTCTCTTCAACTGCATAAGTATATTCAGGTACCTTGATTGGTTGGCGGTTGGCGGTTGACGGTTGACGGTTGGCGGTTGACGGTTGGCGGTTGGTGGTTGACGGTTGACGGTTGGCGGTTGGCGGTTGGTGGTAGATCGCCCACACTCCCACACTCTCACACTCTCATACTCTCACACTTTATTTATCTTTACGTTCAACACGTTCCCATGAGATCCTTTTTCACGGCTTTACTATGTTTGCTGATCCTGCAGTTGAATGCCCAGTATGATCCTGCCAAAGTTGACAAGCGGGCTGTTAAATTCTATGACCTGTCGCAGGAACAGGGCAGGAACGATCAGTTCAGGGAAGGCATTGAGTCCTTAAAAAAAGCAGTTGCGATTGACAATCGCTACGAAGATGCTTACCTGTCGATGGCCGGCATGTACAGTGAATTAAAAAATTATCAGGCCGCCGTAGACAATTACAAAATTGCCAAATCGATCGACAGCCTTTATTTTATTGACTACAGTCTTTCCTATTCCATTAACCTGGCTGGTCTTGGAAAATTCGAAGAAGCCCTGGCGGCGGTGAACGATTTCAAGTCAATTCCCAATCTCCGCGAGTCCTCACTGCGGTCGGCAGCTTACCGCGGAAAAACATATCAGTTTGCCATCGATTTTGCGGCGAAAAAAAACCTCTCTGCATATCATTTTGAACCGCAGAATATAGGTGACAGCATCAATTCACCGGTTTCAGAATATTTTCCAACCATCAGCCTCGACGGCAATCACCTAGTTTTTACAAGAAGAGTAAAGAGTATCAACGAAGATTTTTATGAAGCGGACCGAAAAAATAATGGCTGGACGCAGGCCAGACCGCTGGCCGGTAATATTAACAGCAATCAGAATGAAGGTGCCCTGAATATTTCCCAGGACGGGCAGTGGCTGATTTTTACCGGCTGTAATTTTGAGAATGGTTTCGGAAGCTGCGACTTATTCATGTCCTTTCTGACACCCGAAGGCTGGAGTACACCGGAGAATATGGGGCCGAATTTCAATACCGAATTCTGGGAGTCGGCACCATCACTTTCGCCGGATAAAAGAGATCTATATTTTACCAGTAACCGGCCCGGCGGTTACGGCGGTAATGACCTGTATGTTTGTCACCGCATGGAAAATGGCCGATGGTCGCCTCCGGAAAATATGGGACCGAATATCAATACGGCGGGCGATGAAAGCGCCCCTTTCATTCATGCTGATAACAGTTCCCTTTATTTTACCTCGAATGCGCTGCCTGGTTACGGAGGGGATGACCTCTTTTTGGTTCGAAAAACGGCAAATGGCGATTGGGGCATCCCTGAAAATCTCGGTTATCCCATTAACACGATTGAGAATGAAGGGAGCCTGGTTGTTTCCGCCGATGGAAAAACGGCCTACTATGCCAGTGACCGCGCAGACAGCCGCGGACAGCTCGATCTCTATTCATTTGAATTACGCGATGAAGTTCGCCCTGCGAAAACCATCTGGGTAAAAGGAAAAGTATATGATAAAAAATCGGGCAAAGGGCTTCCTTCGTCTGTTGAACTCGGCGACCTTGGCAGTAAAAGGATATTGAGTAAACTTCAGACCGACGAAACCGGGAACTATCTCACCACACTGCCCGTCGGAAAAGATTATGCATTTAATGTGAGCCGGAAAGGATATTTGTTTTTTTCTGAAAATTTTAAACTTTCCAATCCGAATTCTGATTCCGTTTATCAGTTGGATATTCCGCTTCAGCCCATCGAAGCCAATGCGAGTGTTATCCTCAAAAATATTTTCTTCGATGTGAATCGGTTTGAACTTGAACCGGCTTCGCAGATCGAACTTGATGATGTGGTTAAACTGCTAAAGGAAAATCCACTCCTTACGATTCAGATCAACGGATATACGGATAACGTCGGCAAACCGGCAGATAATCTTCTGCTTTCAACCAACAGGGCAAAATCGGTGGTGAATTATTTAAAATCAAAAGGCATTGATCCCCGGCGTCTTTCCTTCAAAGGATATGGTGATGCCGAACCGGTGAGCACCAATTCAACCGAAGCCGGACGCGCTCAGAACCGACGCACAGAACTGAAAGTACTAAAAGCAAATTAGAAGTTCGGATTAGCACATTCCTCTATGGTGTGCCAAATCCGCCGAAGGCAGATGTTTTGGCGTATTGCCGTTTGCGGGAAAAAACGGCGGCAATGCAGGTGATTCCGCTGATTTTATTTTTCCATATTAGGCTAGGTTTGGAAAAAATGTGTGCATCCCGATTTACTCTACCTGATCAGTCTTACGCGGGTTCCGCAGGTTGGTTGTATTCATGCCCGAACCCTGCTGCAACATTTCGGATCTGCCGAGGCCGTATTCAGATCTTCCGCTCATGCCCTGGAAAAAATCGATGGCATCGGAAGGATCCGGGCACAGTCCATAAAAACATTTCGCGATTTTTCGACATCCGAAAAGGAAATCAATTTTTTGCAGCGCTACGGCATCCGTCCGCTTACGATCCGCGACGCCGATTATCCGCAAAAATTATTATCTGCCTGCGATGCGCCCGTTTTACTTTTTTACAAAGGAAATACCGACTTAAACGCGCCACGTTGCATTTCAATAGTAGGCACCCGCCGGAATTCGGACTATGGTAAACAGGCAACCGAAAAGATCATTCAGGATCTGGCCCCATACAAAGCAACGATCGTAAGTGGCCTCGCCTTCGGCATTGACGCTATTGCACATAAACAGGCACTGAAGCAGGGACTTCCCACTCTCGCCGTGCTCGCACACGGACTCGCATCGCTTTATCCGGCCGAACATAATCTGTTGTCAAAACAGATATTAAAACAGGGTGGTCTTATTACGGAATACATCAGCCATGTGAAAGCAGAGAAACATCATTTCCCGGTTCGTAACCGGATTGTCGCCGGAATCAGTGATTGTACTATTGTCGTCGAAACCGCGGTTAAGGGGGGCAGTATGATAACGGCTGATCTGGCCAATGGATATTTTAAAGAAGTATTCGCCTTACCCGGAAGAACGACTGACTTCAGGAGTGCTGGTTGCAACTGGCTGATCCGAAATAATCAGGCAACCCTCCTGGATAATGTACAGGACCTGGTCCGGATGATGGGATGGGAAGAAAAAATCCAGCCTGATTTAAATAAGCAGGGCGATTTGTTCATTGCACTTAATGAAGTGGAGCAACGCATCATGGATCTTCTGAAAGAAAGACAGCAGATGCATATTGACGTGATCAATGGCACAACCGGTTTTCCCAGTAGTCGCAATGCGGGCGCATTACTGGAACTTGAAATGAAAGATCTGATTTACAGTATACCCGGAAGAATTTACCGGGTGAAATAATCGAAAAGGAACAGATCCGGCTGTACGAACGGGTACCTCGATTTTTGACGTCTGTATTCTGCAAACAAGGGCTTAAAATTGGATTTGGGAGCAATTTATCCCTTGCAGTATCTTTGCACATGGCAAGAATAAATTCCTCAAAGACTACTCTCCCCCCCAAATTTTTCGGTGAAGGTTTAACGTTTGACGACGTTTTATTACTACCCGCTTATTCTGAAGTCCTTCCACGGGAAACCGATATCCGGACCAACCTGACAAAAAAGATTACATTAAATATACCGATGCTTTCGGCCGCTATGGATACGGTTACCGAAGCCACCCTTGCCATCGCGCTGGCCCGTGAAGGTGGGATGGGGATCCTGCATAAAAACATGCCCATCGAAAAACAGGTTGAACAGGTGCGTAAAGTAAAGAGAAGTGAAAGCGGACTCATAATTGATCCGATAACACTGCACCCGGATGCGACGATCGGCGACGCACTCACACTCATGAAAGAAAATAAGATTGGCGGCATCCCCATAATTGACGATCATCAGAAACTGGTCGGGATACTCACCAACCGCGATCTGCGTTTTGAAGATGACAGAAAGCGGAAAATCCGGGAAGTGATGACCCGCGATAATCTCATTGTAGCCCCTGAAGGAACCGACCTGAAAATGGCGGAAACAATTTTGCGTAAATACAAAGTCGAAAAACTTCCGGTCGTGAACAAATCCGGAAAACTCATCGGGCTCATTACCTATCGGGATATTCTGCAGCTTTCCAGTTTTCCACTGGCAGTAAAGGACAATTTTGGCCGACTGCGGGTTGGAGCCGCACTTGGAATTACCTCGGACCTGCTGGACCGGGCAGCCGCCCTTTTGCAGATTGGTGTGGATGTAGCCTGCCTCGATAGTGCACACGGCCACAATACCGGCGTACTTGAGGCTTTGAAAAGAGTAAAAAAGAATTTTCCGAAACTACAGGTAATTGCCGGTAACGTAGGAACAGCTGCCGGTGCCAAAGCCCTGGCCGCCGCAGGTGCTGATGCCGTAAAAATTGGTGTGGGTCCCGGATCCATTTGTACAACCAGAATTGTGACGGGCGCCGGTGTTCCCCAAATCACCGCTATCATGGAAGCGGCATCGGTATTGAAACCACTCGGTATTCCGTTGATTGCGGATGGAGGTATACGTTATACAGGAGACCTCGTAAAGGCAATTGCGTCCGGCGCCAATGTGGTTATGATGGGCAGCGTATTTGCCGGCACAGAAGAGAGTCCGGGTGAAACCATTATATATGAAGGAAGAAAGTTCAAGCAATACCGCGGAATGGGTTCTTTAGGGGCTATGACACAGGGAAGCAGCGACCGCTATTTCCAGGACGCGGAAGACGGCATTAAAAAACTGGTGCCGGAAGGAATAGAAGGCCGGGTGGCTTTTACCGGAAACCTGAATGAAGTGGTTCAACAATACACCGGGGGATTGAGGGCCGGTATGGGTTATTGCGGCGCAAAAAATATCGCCGCCCTGCAGGGGGCGCAATTCATTAAGATTACGAATGCCGGAATGCAGGAAAGTCACGCACATGATATAGAGATCACCCGGGAGTCGCCTAATTACAGTCGTTAACCATTCTGTTTTCCCTTCAATAATATTTTGCGGATGAGGCATTTTGCAATTCTGATTTTACTGTTTCTTAGCAGTTTTATTTCCCGCTCTCAACCGATTAAGGAATCCTGTACCAGGACAATCAGTTTACTTACCTGTGCGCCCGGAACGGACCTGTATTCATTTTGGGGTCATACGGCCATCCGGATAAAGGATTCTGCCAGGGGAATGGACGTTATTTATAATTACGGAATCTTCGACGACAGTGACCCTTTATTTTATATCCACTTTACGAAAGGGATTATGCGGTACTCGGTTGCTGCGGAGACAATGAGTGATTTTATGTCCGAATATGAATATGAACACCGGGCTGTTTTTGAACAGGTACTGAATCTGAGCTGCTCAGAAAAAGATCGGTTGTACGAAGCCTTGAGAACGAACACACTGGAAGAAAACCGTTTTTATAATTATCATTTTCACACAGATAATTGTACTACCCGGGCCGGGCGGGTTATTGAATCCAATCTGAGCGAACCCCTCTCCTACGCCAATACAGTTCCTTTAAACAATCCCGATGGAAAATCCGGAATCAGCTTCAGGGATATGATCCATGAATACCTTAACAAGGAACAGGCATACTGGCCTGAACTGGGGATTGATTTTTTACTGGGATCGCACCTTGATAAAAAACCGACCAATCTCGAAGCCATTCATTTTTTACCGGATTATTTATACAGGGGAATGGATAGCGCAATGGAAGGAACAAAACCCCTGGTACTGCAAAGACAAGCCATTCTGCGTTTCCCCGAAAAGACCGAAAAGCATGTATGGTTTACACCTACTCTCTTTTTTTCATTCCTCCTTGTACTTGCCATCGTTTTTTTTTTACTGAGGGACAAATCCGTTTTTGCAAACGCCTTATTAATTTATGATATTGTTTTATTCAGCCTGTCGGGTCTGATCGGAATTTTGATAACCTGTTTATGGCTTGGCAGAGTGGATGATGTTTGCAGGGATAATATAAATATTTTATGGGCGATTCCCACGCATGCCATCATTGTTTTTTTTATTCGTAAAAAGGCGGCCTGGATTAAATATTACTTTTTGGTGACTGCTGTAATTGCTGCGGTACTGCTGATTGGGTTCCCTTTTTGGTTTCAGAGAATGAATTTGGCCGTTTATCCAATCCTGGGTATTATAATATTCCGGAGTTTTACATTGTACATAAATCGGTTTCGTGCAGAAAAGAATTCAGTTTAAGGGCCAGCTTGTAGAATATGAAATTAAAGGCACCGGATCGCCTGTGCTGTTATTACATGGATTTACCGAAGACAGGCAGATATGGAATCCAATGCTGATCGGTTTGGAAGCAAAATATCAATGGATCCTGCCGGACCTTCCCGGAAGCGGTAAGTCGGCTTTTAATGATCAGCTTACCCAAATCACCCATTTTGCTGATGTTTTGCATGCAATCCTGGAGGCGGAAAAAATATCCAGCGTCGCATTGATCGGCCATAGTATGGGTGGATATATTTCTATGGCATTCGCCGAAAAATACCCGGAAAGGATCTGTGCCCTCGGCCTGTTCCATTCCAGTTCCTATGCTGATTCACCGGAAAAAAAAGAGTCCCGGGATAAAAACATACGTTTCATTCAAAAAAACGGAGCCCTCCCATTTATCGAACAATCCATCCCCGGATTATATTCTGATTATTTTAAAGCGGAGAATCCGGCAGAAATTCGACGGCAGGTAGAATACTATGCCAACTTTAAGCCTGATTCGCTCGTACTTTATCTGGAAGCTATGAAAGAGCGGCCGGCTACCACCGGCACGTTGAGATCAATCACCAAACCGGTACTTTTTATTATGGGAGAGCAGGATAAGGCGGTGCCATTGAAAGACGCACTGGAACAATGTCATTTACCCGGGATTTCGTACATTCATATTCTGACCCATACAGCCCATATGGGCATGATCGAAAATACCAGCCTGTGTAATTCAATTGTAGACCAATTCCTAGAGCAGATTCCCGTTTAATCTAAAGTAGTTACCCTATCGTGCGCAGATCCTTTCAAATACTGTATTTGTTTCTTTTTTTTAGCTCACTGGCTTTAAGAGGTTACAGTAAACATATTAAGGGCGGCGAAATTCACTATACTTATCTGGGACCCTCTGCTACCAAACCAAATTATGACCGTTACGAACTCCGGCTTCGCTTATTTATCAGTTGCCAGTCCACCACAGGACAGCTGGAGACCAGCGTTGTTCTGGGTATTTACAAAACCTCAGACAATTCCAGTGTGGACCTCGTAACGGCATATCTGGAAAAGAGTCAGATCATTTCTCTTAATTCTCCCAGCCCCTGCATTGTAAATCCTTCACCGGTCTGTTACTGGATACGCGAGTTTACCGCAATCGAGGAACTCCCGAAAGATCCGCAGGGTTATATGGTGATTTTTCAGCGTTGTTGCCGGATCGACGGAATAGAGAACATTTCACCCAATATCAACGTCGGTGCCTCTTATTTCTGTCAGATCCAGGGAACCAATTCGATCGGAACCACGGGAGTGAATTCCAATCCTGATTTCGGTATCAAGGACACCGTGCTCATTTGCCAGGGCAAGCGGTTTAAACTGGATTATAGTGCGGTGGACGCGGAAGGAGATTCACTTAGTTATGAATTTGCTTCCGGATACTATGGAGGTGGAACGAATAATGCGATCGTTACCCGCCCCGGCTCACCGGCTACCTGGGTTCCCATATCTTACCGCCCGGGTTTTTCGGGATTACAACCCCTGGGTTCCAGCGTTACCATAAACCGGAAAACAGGGCTCATTTCAGGCGTTGCACCAGGCGGCGGAGACTATGTTGTATGTGTTTTAGTCAGTGAATACCGGGCCGGCATACTAGTGTCGGCTCACCGGAAAGACTTTATTATTCATGTGGATGATCGTTGTGATTTCCCATCGGCCGATCTGAATCCGAATTATATCACCTGCAACGGTTTCGATTTTAGTTTTCATAATGAAGCCGCCCCTTCGCCCCTTATTCATAACTATTACTGGGATTTCGGGGTAAACGGCAGTTTAACGGATACGAGCACTAAATCTAGACCGACGTTTACATTCCCTGATACAGGTGTCTATTCCGTTAAAATGTATGTGAATAAAGATGAACCCTGTACAGATAGTGCCAGTACGCTTATGAGTGTATTTCCAGGATTCTTTCCCGGTTTTTCATCACTCGGCACCTGCATACTAAATCCGGTTCTTTTTACGGATACAACGAAAACCAAATACGGGAAGGTTTCATACTGGTCCTGGAATTTTGGCGACAATACGACTCTGGCGGATACGGCTAATATTCCGAATGCGTCCTGGAAGTACAGCGACACCGGAATGAAAAATGTGACGTTCGTCGTGGCCAATAGCAAGGGCTGTCTGGATACGGTGAACCAGTCGGTTCACATAAGCGACAAGCCCCCCATATTCTTTCCTTTTCGTGATACCCTGATTTGTAATATTGATACCCTGCAATTACTCGCACAGGGTTATGGGGATTTTACCTGGAGTCCCGCCGGCAATATGATCAATCCGGATACACCGGATCCGCTTGTGTACCCTAAAACGACCACATATTATACAGCCACTCTGAATCAGGCCGGGTGCGTAAATCAGGATTCCCTGCGGGTACGTGTCGTTGATCATGTGACAGTTTTCGCGGGAAATGATTCGACCATCTGCCTGGGAGACACAATCGTATTTCATCCAACGGGTGATGCTTTATATTTTGACTGGAGCCCCGCATTCACACTCGACAATCCAAAACTAAAAAATCCGCATGCCGACCCGAATGCCGCCATCACTACATACACGGTAGTAGCTAGCATCGGTAAATGTTCTACCACAGCGAGTTTAAATATCAAGACAGTTCCTTACCCGCTTTCCAATGCCGGCACGGATGTCTTTATTTGTTTTGGTGATACAACGCAATTAAATGCCGTAGCGAAAGGTATTCGCTATACCTGGATACCGACCACCTATTTAAGCAATCCGGCCATATTGAATCCACTGGCATTCCCGGTTCAGCCAACTATTTATCAGCTGCTGGTTTATGATACGCTGGGTTGCCCGAAACCCGGCATTTCCAAAGTGTTCGTCAATGTGAACCCGCAAATCCCTGCATTTGCAGGCAATGATACATCTATCGTAATCGGGCAGCCCCTGAAACTGCACGGTTCCGGTGCGCCGTCATTTTTGTGGTTTCCTGATTATGGCCTGGACCGAAACGATATTCAGGACCCGGTGGCAAACCTGACACAAAATCAGGTATATGTTATGAAGGCCTTTACTGAAGAAGGTTGTTTCGCATATGATACTATTAACATTAAGGTATTCACAACAGCCCCCGATATCTTTGTACCTAATGCCTTTACTCCGAATGGCAGCTCCAATACTATTTTCAGACCCATCCCTGTGGGTATTTCAAAAATTGAATATTTCCGTGTGTATAACCGGAATGGAATGCTCGTATACAGTACGAGTCAGATCGGCAATGGATGGGATGGTACATACAAAGGAAAACCGCAGGAATTGGGCGGTTATGTATGGACCGTTCAGGGTACAGACTATACAGGCAAAACGGTTATTAAAAAAGGAACGGTGGTGCTTATCCGCTAATCGCCACCAGGCAAAAAATGCATCAACGTGAATAAAATAATTTGTATTACCGGCGCGAGTTCCGGATTTGGTCAGGCCTGTGCTTACACATTTTCTTCCAACCAGTATGACCTGATTATTACAGGAAGAAGGGAAAATAAATTGAATTCACTTAAAAAAGACCTGGAGGAAAAATTCGGCAATTCAGTTTATATACTTCCATTTGATGTGAGCGACCGGGACGCGGTGGACAGGGCTTTCAGTTCATTACCCGAAAAATGGAAAAAAATAGATCTGCTGTTAAATAATGCCGGTCTCGCATTGGGAAGAGACAATTTTGAAGATGCTTTACTGAACGATTGGGAAATTATGATTGACACCAATCTGAAAGGGCTGCTTTACGTATCTAAAGCCGTACTGCCTTTCATGATTGCAAAGAAAGGCGGACATATCATTAATATCGGTTCTACTGCCGGAAAGCAGGTTTATCAGAAGGGCAATGTGTATTGCGCAACCAAGCATGCAGTACAAGCCATATCCGAATCCATGCGCATCGACCTGCTGCCACATAAAATAAAAGTAACGGTTATACATCCCGGTGCTGCGGAAACAGAATTTTCACTCGTCAGGCTGAAGCAGGATGTAAATGAAGCCAAAAAAGTATATGCAGGATATCAGCCCCTGCGGGCTGAAGATATCGCCGGTATAGTATACTATGCCGCTTCGTTACCTGCACATGTCTGCATCAACGAACTGGAAGTAACCTGCCTGGCGCAGGCGAATGCGTTTTACCTTTTTAAGGATTAATGTAAAAGATTAACCCTACCTCGGTTTAGGTGTTTGTGCGGCCATCTCAGCCAGAGAAATCCGGATTTGTATTCCGGCCCTCGTGGTCGTTACCGGCGGAGAACTGGAAATTTTCGGAACCGTTCGTCGTTCATCGAAATAAAATTTCAGATTTATCCGGTTGTTGATCACATAATCGATCGAGGGTGAAATGCTGATCACCTGCTGACCACCTACAGGAACGGCTGCATTCTGATCCAGGTAGCTGTTGGTGGTGGCGTCGTCACGGAAGCTCATATCCAGCCGGAGCGTCAGATCGTTTTCCAACTTGTTCGTCAAACCATTCTTCCCCATCACTTTAATGTGAAAAGGCAGTGGAACTCCTCTTTTTCGGAAACCGAGACCAAACACATATTCGGTGGAACGACTTTCACTCATCTGGTAGTCAATAAGGCTCAGACTCAGTTGTCTGGACTTACTGAAACTGAATTTTGCCTGCAGCTGATTTACAAACTGCATATCCAGGTCAATCAGCGGCGCAAAGGCCTCACTGATCGTGATATTGGGTACTAAAAAGTAGGGAACAAAATTTCCGGTGAGCGTATCAATAAAGCCGGGTTGCCGGATACCAAACGGATCCTGGAAATTGAGGTTGGAATTAAAACTGTTCATACTCAGGGTACTGGTGTAGCCATCCGTGATGCTGAAATTAGTAAAGATTTTTTCCATACCGGGAATTCGTACGAGGCCATTGTACGTAAGATGCCAGTTTGGTTTTGGAAGATAGCCGGAGAATGGATTGAATTTTATATTGGGATTGTCTTCCTGCACCAGTGCGATCGTATTAGCCGACTTACCACTGTACGCGGCAATAAATGCCGGTATCAGAACATCCTGCGCATATTTTCCATACCCTTTCGCATATCCGTCCTGGGTTGTCTGGCCGCCGGAATATGGATTCTGTTTTCCGAGTCGGGCAGAAATAATCTGCCGGTAGTTTTCGAATGTCTGGAAGGTGGACGAAATCTGGTTTGAACTGCTGCTGGCAAAAAGTGTCTTCACCGAAATAAAACTTATACTGAAACTACCGGCCGTATAAGGGTTGAGCCTTGCAAATGAACCGTTACCCGTTGTGTCTTTATAAAGCTCCGTGTAATTCTTTCCAAAACTCTTACTCACATTGACCGTGATATTCAGGTCCCGCACCGGTTGTATCTGGGCTGCGATTGTGATTATCTGGTTATAGCTGGCCTGATTCTGGAAATTGAAAAGGGTATCCGTTGTCAGCAATCCTTTTTTAGCCAGGCGGTTTACATATCCGGTATCCGGCTGTTCGCCGAACACGTATCCCCATCCGGGCTCGCCGGATTTCAGATTCATTCCGAGAAAATGAGTACTGTCGGTATACCCATAAATACTCGAAGCAGAAATTTCAGAGAAATTGACAGTAATATCTTTTACCGACGTCAATATTTTTGCAATGCCCTTCATAATGCCTTTCAGATGAACCTGATCTGAATAGTCAACCGGAGGTTTTTTCTGTTTCAGGGTATCGTTCTTTTTCCCCGGAAGGCTTGGCGGGTTGGACGATGATTGCTGATCCAGCTCCCGCAACAATCGCCACTTCGCATATAGTCGCGAAAAATTCAGATCGGCCGACGCATCTTTTTTCTGTGTATTCTGCAATTCGTTTCCAAGTTGTGTGGCAAGTGTGGATGCGCCCGTCCACTGGTAAGAGGAACCATAACCCAACCGAAGCGTCGTCCAGTCGAGTGCGGGAATTTTATTTGTCGGAACGGTGTATGTGAAATTTGCGGTCTGTGAATAATTTATGGTTCTTCCACCCTTCCAGAAATTACTCCACATCTGTTTTTTCTCTGCCTTATCCAGCCTTCCGCTGTCCTCGTCCACCCAGCTTTTGTTCAAAGCGGCAAAATCGATATTCAGCGATCGTGTGATATCCCATCGTAATATGTAGGTACGGTCGATCGTGAAAAATTTATTAAAGGTTTCCGGAATCTGATATTTACCTCCTCCCACATTTCGCGCCTGATATGCCCCGTACTGCCGCACCACATCTCCCCGGAAAGTCATAACGGCGGGAACCGGGTTCAGATTAAAATCCCTGAATAAGGAATACCAGGCCGATTTCGATTTTATTATTTTCTTAAACGGCTCCCAGTATTTCGGCGTGCCAATAAAATTATATCCGAGACCTCCTTTGTATATCGTTAATTCATCTTCCACCGCGATCGGATCGTGATGATCCGTTCGGGTATAGGAATAACTCAGATCAAAATTTTCAAGACTCCAGATCTTTAGTTTCTTCCCCGTGATATTATTTCGTCGGACGTTGGTAAAATTAAAACTATGGATGGTGGTTACATCCACGGCCTCCTCCCGGATGGAATCCCGTTCGGAAGCGGGAGCCGCATTGATTTTATCCTGCAGCTTTATGTCCAGATCGTAGGGATCATATTGCGGCGTGCTAATACTTCTTGAATAACTGCCATAGAAAGGAATCGACAGGCCGGCTTTTTTAGGTAGCAGTTTACCAAGTTCCAGATTGGTCGCTGCATCCAGCTGGGTCGTATTACTGAGCGCTCGTTCGTTAATACTCTGGTCGATTGTTCCGAATCCCACAGAACGCACACTGCCGGCCAGATAGAGGGTGCCCAGATCCGCCAGTTTGATGTCCACCCGGCCATTGGCTGCATATCCGCCCTGATCGTCGATATCGGAAAGCCTGAATTCGTCGAACCAGACTTCTGTGCAGATATTTACCGTAGTTATATTTTGAACGCCCAGAAAAATTGCCTGCACCTGACCAAGATTTGGGTTACCGAACATGGAATACACCCTTCTGTTTGTCGTATCAATTTCCTGGTAGTACCCGGACGTATTGCCCGTTGCATTCCGATCCATTTTTAACTGAACAAATCGCTGGAGTGCCAGATTTAGATTATTGGAATCCGGCCAAATTTGTGTGTCCAGCGTGGCGCCCCAGGGAGTCACCTCCAACGGAATCCGGATTTCATAAAAATTATTAATAAAATCACTGCCGATACGGACCACGGCAGCCAGTTGATTCGTAGCAACTGCATTCTGCGAACCTCTTGCTTCCGCATGTATAAACATCTCCATTTTCCCATACCTGCGTAAATCAAGATTGGTATTTTTATAGACACCGCGGGCATCACCCGGCGCCAGTCCACAGATCTGTAAACTCATGGCCTGTTCATTCAGCAGAAGATTAACATTGTTTGTACTGAGCTGTTGCTGACGCTGAATTCCGGGGGGTACCACATAAGGAATCGGCGTACGTGTACTGTTCTGTTCAATGTTTACGGCTGTTACATCAATGGTGGTCGGGCCGTTTATGGGTATCGGAATGTATTGACCGGTCGTGTCCAGTTCATAATTGAAATTGCGCCATGAATCCCGGATAAGCTGAAATTCGGCAAAC
>Ga0206903_10210_pt1 | contig 18791 bp, 19 predicted proteins | sample Alteio_BWOrgHeat_45_FD_152959 | JGI IMG/M metagenome (GOLD analysis project Ga0206903, IMG submission 152959) | Enriched cells from forest soil in Barre Woods Harvard Forest LTER site, Petersham, Massachusetts, United States -... | ecosystem: Environmental > Terrestrial > Soil > Temperate forest >... | reverse complement strand
TCATAAAAATTTTACTTATCTATTTCAATAAATAGACAGCACACACTAAAACACTATAAACACAACGCCACCGAAAAAATAATTTCTAATTTTTTTTAAGTCAGTTGTTTTTGTAAGATAATTTGACACCCAAAACACACAAATTGGGAAAAGTAAATCTGCAGGAAAAATTTTCCTATATCGCTAGAATCCCCAGGCTGATGTTATTTCCCAAAAGAAAATTCCTCTTTTTGCAACACTTGAGTTATGTTGAGAAGTCCATAAATCATAATAGAGCTCTTCATAATTATATTTTTGTCCATCCCAAATGGAAATGTGTCTATGACCCAGAGAAATTATTCCTTTTCTATTACAGATAGACTCCTTTAAAGTTTTTTCATCTCCTTTATAATTTTCAGCTATGCCATACATAGCATTTAAATACCATTTAAAATCACTGACTTCAAAAATGTAATCTATCTCGTCGCTGCTTTTCATGGTTCTTATAAATCTTCCTTGGTCGGCGTTAATTATAGAAGAGTCATTGTTTATAACTCCACCTGAATAATTCAACGCATAACTTAAAGCCACACAACAGGTCTCTCTGTTGTCTACAGGGAGAGATAAAAAAAACGTTTTTAGTTGTCCTCCGATTAGGTCTTTTACATAATGTGGATGGTTATCCCACACTGACTTAAAATTTACCGGGATGTTAGCTGCCATACGCTTTAAAAAAAAAGTATCATTATTTAAATATAAAATTGCTTAAGCTTATTTTAATCGGTTTCTCAATATTATAGTTTGGTTTATCATGCAGTATGTCATCTATTTCAATTATATTTTAGCTTTTTCATTCATTTACAATTTCGAATGCTAAAACTTTATCGATTGCCGCTTTCTTTGATACTTAGCGCATATTGATAGACATCATTTGGAGTCCAAACAAAATTCCAAGATGACCAAAGACTTGCGAACTTATCTCCACCACCGATTTGTAAAGCCTTATGAACTACGGTAGAACAATTCATTTTTGTTGTTTCCCAAGCTTGCGGAGGCCCAGAATATCCATCAACAATTCCAAAACGTTGCCACCATTCTATGATCGCATCTTCATTTAGGCAATTTATAATTACTATATGATCTGGTGATAATGGGCTACCGTCGCCTACTGATGCTCCTTCGCCGGCCATATCATCATAAAAGTTTCGATATAATATAGGATGAGCTTCATATATATTGCTACTTACGATTGATTGATTATAATGTGGTTGACTCGGCCACCAACTAATATAGTAATTTCTTATTTCTAAAGAGGCGTGACCCCAATTTGAATCTTTACCTAGGAAATTCCACACATATATCGTTACCATATAATTTGATTGTTTATAATATTAGCATTTATGGATTACAGCATTATTGGTTTATTAAAACTTTTGAAATCCAGAGTTCTGAAATAATAATTTATGGATATTGGGGTAGAACATTAGGATTATTCAAAGACTTTAATCTATCTATATTCTTTGAAAATTTATCGCTTACACTTAAGATTGCCCCACCAAATCCAAATAAAGTGGCTTCGAAACCCACGATAGCAGCAAATGAATGAGGTACGATATTATCAATGAAACCTATTGTAGCAGGCCGAAAAATTAAGGCTGACGCACTACCAACAAATGCTCCAAAACTACCCTGCAATACAGTGCCGCAAAAATCTTTAGGTTGAACTATATCACCGGCATTTTTTGTCCATATACGAGAACCATAAGAATACCATTTAATATAGCTATAACCAACATCAACGATTTCGGGACAGACTCCAGGACCTGATAGCCAATAATAATATATTGTATTAGTTTCATTACTCTTGAGAGCCATTATAAGAATATTCGCTGTTATTCCAATTCCAAGATGAAGACTGCCAAGTGAGTCTAATTCCCATTTTGAAGAGACATAAAAATCGCTATCATCAAAAAAGCCCATAGCTGAAAAAATTTATTTTAAAAAAATAGTCACCTTTAAGTATCCAGAAGAAATCATTAAGTATTTTTTATTATCATTCATTTTCATGTTCAGCATTGCCAATTGTAACTTTTTTAGAAGCAATTGTTATATGCTCTCTTGCACCATTGCCATCATACACTTCTGAGTAGTTTACGCAATGCGCTTTTTCAAACTTTACTTTTTTAATTTCTTTGTTACCATCTGCATCATAAAAAGTAATCTCACCGCCATTTTGTTTGTCGGGTGCAACCATCCATTCAGCAAATGATGTGTCGTCTGTAGATTGTACTACAAATTGTACGTGTCCGCCAAATACGGCAGTGTTGGGTTTGCAATTTTTGTCAACACCCTGGTGAAAATGATATTGAACATTTGTTAGAATGTGTTCTTTGTCATTACCATCGATTTTTAGTTTAGCTAAGTATGCCATTGTTTTTTGTTTTTAAAATGATTAAATTTTTATTATAGAATTTTTGTTTTGAATTTTTGTGTTTATCTAGTTTTCGCTAAAAGCTTTTTGCAGTGGCGAATAAAAAGAAAAGAGACGTTTGTTATCTTGAGGAATCCAATTGCTTTGCCTTATAAAATCAATCTTGTTTACTACGGTAGAATAACCTTCGCAATTTTTAAATTTTAATAATACTTCAGAATGATTAAAGCTCATGTGAACATCAACAGCTCCGCTTCCTAAAATCCATGTATTCTTTGGTTCCAAAATCATGTGAACTCTTTCTTCATATAAGTTGTTAATAAAATTTTTTTCCAAAAGAGGATTTATAAATGTGTATATTGATTAAGTAGTATATACACAAATACCTGTAAAATTTGCTTCTGCTTCGATCATAAATTTTTTATAGACTGTTCCATAACCGGCTGCTATATGCATATCAATTAAAATAGTAGAATTTCTTGTTTCGTCCAGACCCTTATTGGTACCAACAACTCTTAAATAAATCTTCATATTTCTTATTTAAATTGATGTTGAATGTTTGTTAAGCTTTATCATATTTTGTATCCCACTCTGCTGCATCGGCTTCATCACCTTTGTGTCCGTCCAGCTTTATCATAAAGCTCTTCGCAGGAAAATAAGGTGTCATATGTATATCAAGATATATCCTGTCTTTTTGTACAGGGTCGCGTTCAAATCGCATAATGTTCCATTTCTCAATTAATTTGTCGGGTCCTTTTATACCGTCAAGAAATTTAATTATCTGTCCCTTTAAATCTCTTTCTGTTTTTACGTTCCAGTTTTCAAATGCACGCCTGTTTAAAAAGTCAATCAATACCTTGGTTACATAATCAAATACACGCACCACAGAATAAGTTTGCAAGCCAAGGTTATCGCCGTTAAATAATGTTTTTGCAGAAAAAGCCATTACTTTCCCATATTCATTTACCATCGGTATCAATCCAAGCTTTTCCAAATTTGCGATCTCGCTTTTCTTCAACTCGAACCTAACACCATCTACTTCATTCATGCCGCCATGTTTTTTACCGGCTGTTACCTGACTCATTAACGTTCTGTACATTTTACCCGCTAATGCACCGGCTGGTGGTATATACAAATCTTCTGTTTCACCCACTTCAGTTGCTTTGCCTCTTCCCACCAGCCAGTTGCAAGTCATCATCGCATTAGAACGGAAAACATCACCACCCGTAAGGTTAGCAGATTCAAACAATGCCATTACATCATCAGGTGCATCCAGATGTTCAAAATCTGTAACCATCATCACCTTATTTTCATAAGCGATCTTTGCCCATTTCTCTACTACTTTGTTAGATCCTAAATAACCCGGTATGCAGAGAATAGAATAGTTATTACGCAGGTCAAGCCGGTCATAATTTTGTTTTAATTCAGCAGCAACCGTATCAATAAACCTGGTGTTGTCAAGATCTTTCAGTTGCTCCAGATCTGCATTCATTACAGAGATATTTTTCAGCTTATCACTTTCTGTATTTTTATAAAACAAAGCAACAGAGCGATAGGATCTTTCGAGGTCATGGGTTTCGTTTAATGCTTTTAATAAGTTGGATTTATATAACAACTCTGCATGGCCTGCATTTTGTTCTGCCCTCTCTACCATTTCAGATAAACTCTGTGTTTGCTGTAACATGTTTAGCCAGAGCTGCAACGTTTTTTTCAATGTTTCCCGCTCATTTTTTTTATCTGCTTCCGTAAGAAAGATTTTCTTTCTTGCTTTTTTTGCGGGATTTAAATTCTGTGTGCCATCTATTGCTGATTCAATTATATCAAATCCGCCAAATTTTGCAAGCTTGCTTGTGCTTTCATCTAAAGCTTGTACTGCATTTTGTATGTACTCCGCTTCTTTTAAAGCCGGTTGCTCGGTCGTTGTTTGTTGAAGATTTTCTTGCATGTCATTTATTTTATAAAAATTATTTTGAGTAATACGCCCAGATATCTGTTGTACCAACGGTTGATTTTAAAGTAAGATTAGAGCTTGACAATTGTGTTATATTTTCACTATATAAAAAAGAATTTCCGGGCACGGTAATCTGAATTTGCGAATTATTATCTATTAATGACCAATTGAAATCGAATGTTGTGCCCCCTGATACTGATTCACCAGTTCCATCATTGTTAAGGGTAAGGTTTCTCCTGAACCATTAGCATCAGAAATGATTTCTGAGGGATCAGGAATATGATTATCATTTGCATCCTGCGCACCTTGATATTGGACCCATGTTCCAACAATTGTAGATCTGACATTTGGACTGACTGTTTTTTTACAAGAGAATAAGCAAATCATTATAAATACAAGCAAATATGTTATTGGTAGTGTCGGTGATTTTTTCATTTTAATTAAGTTTTTAATTGTTGTTATGATATTTATTTAATTGTTGTTGTCTATTTTATCAAGCGGATGCAGATTGACATTTGTATTAGCATTTATTGCTGTAGACAATCTCTGCATATAAGTATTACAGGCATTGTCTAGGGTCACAATTCTGAATGTTAGTGTTCCTGGTCAATCGAAAGGGCAACACTTGCAAATTTTAACTTGTACATATTTTTAAATTAGAAGTAAAATAATTATGATTTATCAGCATCGTCAATTTCCTGTATCAAAGCCTGCAGCGAATTAATGAATGCCTGCTTTGCATCGGGCCGTTCTATGATTAGTTTTAAAAGCTTGCTTGACTTTAATTGTTTGATGAGTTTGAAGTACTCATTTTTTTCTAACTGCAATTCGTTTAAAAACTTGCTTTGATTCGTTATGCCTTTCGCACCAAAATCTCCGAGATTATTAAAGCGCAATATCTCATTTAAAGAAGAACCATCTTGCTTTTCAAACGCACAATTTATTTGTGGTTTAAAGTGTTCAAACACTTCTTCAACTGTTTTTAAACCTTCTGTTATTTCCGGTTTTATGGGAGTATCTGGTGTTAACTTTTCAATAATCAATGTTCTGTTTTGCGGTATGTCAGCAATTGCTTCGCTGGCATCTTTGTGCACTTCCTGGCCACCGATTCCGTAGTTGTACATAGTAATAATGTTTATTTTAATTTATTGTATAATCTGGGTGGCAGTTATTATAGATTAAAAAGTTTAATGTATTTTGAATATCCCCACTAGTTCTCTGACCATTGATACTTCCATACTCCCCATTATAATTACTTTTTATATAGATTCCACTAAAAAGAGCGTTTGAAATGTTACAGTTTGAAATAGTTAAATTGTTGGGGGCGTTGACTGCCGTAATCATTCCTTTATCATACAAATACCCATCGTTGTAACTGCCACCATCTTGAATATTTGTATGATTTATTTGGTTATTTGGGCTCGTAGATCCATTAAATCTTATTTTATCCCAATAACCTTGGCTAGATTGAAATCCTTTAATTGTAATTGGATTTGTAGCTGTACCAACGCAATTAAAACTTCCGGTGTGGCCGTTTTGGGCTGTAACTTCCAACTCCATGTTTGAACCCATAGCGATGGTTACACCAGGATCTATTATACAATCTCCTAAAATCTGAATTGTAGTACCACTATTTGCGGTTACATAATAAAAAACATCAAATTTCTGAAGATGAACATTAGCGTAACATTGGTAATCTGAATTAATATAAATGTAATCGCTTCCGTTACCTGTATAAGTATTACTGGTGGAAAGTTGAGAAACTGCTTCTAAAGCGGTTGAAACAGGGTATTGAGCATTGGCTGTAAAAGTGTTGTTTGAGCTGTTATCAATAAAAGAATTGAAATTGAGGTATAAGCCATTTGCTAAGCCGTTAGAAAACGTACAGTTCTGAAAAGAGACGCGGCCTATATTGTTTGAATTAGGATCTCCTACATAGACCATGCTTCTTGTGCCTTTTCCGCCATATTGAAATTTGCAGTACTTGAAGATGTTATGATTGGAATTGGTAAAGATGTCAACACCATTCCAATAACCTGGAACTCCCTGCTCCCCTGTAAAAGTAATTTGCGAAGCTGATGTACCTTCGGCATCTATTGCGCCCCCGTCAGATGTACTAAGCTCACCTCCATCCTGTGCATTCGCGTCATCTGTAAATTCAATTGTAACGCCCGGATCAATTTTTAATACAACATTGTTAGATATATCAACATGGCCATGGATACGATAAGTACCAGATTTCCATTCTTGATTTGTAATTATTTGTCCCGATTGAATATCTGTAATACCTCCGCCACCGCCACCCGGTCCGCCAGTGCCATCTTTCTTGCATCCACAAGTGAATAGTATTGCTGTTACCGACAGGTAATAAAATGATTTCATAAAAAGTATTTTAAATTTTTGATTAATTATTTAGTATATAAAATCAATCTCACTTGCGATATCGAACGATCGAGTTTAAATTTTATGATACTAAAAGATGAGACGCATCAGTTTGTAAGACCGAAACAATTTTTTTTAGATTTTATAAAATTTATAGTTGTTAGGTGATTTGAGTTATTGAAAAGTAGTGGCATATATTAATGTACTCTTCATATTGAATAAACTTGCTAAATGAAAACTTATTAAATAGAAAAGAATAAGTAATTAAATGTTGTTATCGATGAATAATAAGATGCTTCAAATCTTAATTCAAGTTCATTAAAATTTCATTTCGCCCTTTTATTATACTAAGTACATTTTTAAATGTCTTAATTATTCATTTGATAAAACAGCGAGCGAAAACCTTCTCATTTCAATTAAATAAAATTTTTTTATTAGAAAAGACTGTTTTAGAAATTTCTTGCGTCTAATCGAATTAAACATTCTTTTTTAAGTATTTAAATTCTCAAAGCAGATCAACGGATGTCAACACTTTTTTTAAATGAATCAATAAAAACCGCAGTTGAAATTGCGCAGTGTTTAGCGAAAGAATATCGCAATGACTTTATTTATCCTGCACATCTTTTGCGCGCATTGTTGCACAAAGACGTTGGTATGAAAGATTTTATTAAGTCAATAGGCAAGGACCCAAATTATATTTTAGAATGGGCTGAGGTGAGAATAGAGGAATATCCAAAAATTGCAAGCGTAAAAGAAAACATAACCGGAGATGATGGTATTAAGAAAATATTTGAAGAGGCTGATAATATTCGCATTAAACTTGATCTGGATACTATTTCTCCTGTTTGTGCATTAGTTGCAATAGCAAAACCCGGAATAGCTTTTAGCAGCCAGCAACTAAAATCATTTCCTATAACAGAAAAAGAAATTCTGGAGATTTATTTTAAAGATAATAACATTCAAAAAGCTGTAGGGCTATTAAGAGAAGAGACAAAAGAAAACAATAAACCAACCGGAGCCTTATTTAAATATTGTATTGAACGTACTGCACCGGCAAGAGAGGGAAAAACAGATGCAATTATTGGAAGGGAAAAAGAAACTAGAATGATGCTCGAGATTCTTTGCCGCAGAACAAAACCCAATGTAATAATCGTCGGTGAAGCAGGTGTTGGTAAAACAGCTTTGATTGATGGCTTTGCTTTGGATATTGCAAATAATAAAGTGCCTGCGCAGCTTTTAAATTCATTTGTGTTTGAGCTTGATTTGGGTGCTTTGATTGCCGGTGCATCTTACAAAGGAGAAATTGAAGACCGTCTAAAAAACATACTTAAAGAAATTAAACAATATCCAAAGTCTATTTTATTTATTGATGAAATACACATTTTGCTGGATAGTAAAGGCGGTGGATTTGGTGGAGGTATAGCCAATCTTTTAAAGCCAGAGTTAGCGAGAGGAGAAATAACTGTTATTGGCGCAACAACTAATGATGAATACAGAAAGTATATTGAACCGGACCAGGGGTTTGCGAGAAGATTCGAAGTATTAAATATTGCTGAGCCTGATGTAACTGCGGCCGAAAAGATGCTGAATAAATTCAGTTCAAATTTTGAAAAGCATTATAATTTAAAAATTGATTCGGATTCGATTAAAGAAAGTGTACGATTATCAAAACGTTATTTAAGAGATCGCCGGCTGCCCGATGTTGCGATTGATTTGTTAGATAGAACAATGGCTGCGATTAAACTAATGGTTGAAACAAATAAAAAAGAGCTCGAAGAACTTCAAACTGAATTTCAAAAAATAAGATCTACAAAAGAAAATTATTCAGAACATGAATTATTCAGTGAGTATAAATGGTTGAATTCAGTTTTACAAAATAAGATCAGCCCTGTATTGCTTGGTAAATTGGAAGATCCTGCACAAACAGATAAGTTTGAAACATCAGGTCAGTTTGATGAATTTCTCAGCCAAAACCTTGAAAAATTATTAGTGCTTATTGATGAGAAAAAAGAAAGTGTAAACAAAGAAGATATTGCTTCTGTAATTTCTTACAAAACAGGAATTCCTTTAGGCAAAATACGAGTACAGGAAAAAGAGCGATTGATGGGTATGGATGAATATTTAAAGAGAAGAGTAATTGGCCAGGATCATGCCATAAGCTCTTTAGCTGCTGCGGTGCTTGAATCAAGAAGTGGATTAAATAAAAAAGGGCAGCCTATTGGCTCATTCTTTTTTCTCGGTCCAACGGGAACAGGCAAAACTGAACTCGCAAAATCAATTGCAGAATTTTTATTTAATGATGAAAAGGCGATGATTCGTTTTGATATGTCTGAATTTAAAGAAGAACATTCTGCAGCTCTTTTATACGGCGCACCTCCTGGTTACGTTGGTTATGAAGAAGGCGGTATGCTGGTAAACAAAATAAGACAAAAGCCATATTCCGTTTTATTGTTTGATGAAATAGAGAAAGCACATCCATCTGTATTCGATACTTTTTTGCAGATATTGGATGAAGGCCAGATGCACGACAGGCTTGGTAAAGAAGGAGATTTTTCTAACGCTATCATAATTTTTACGTCGAATATTGGCAGCGAATGGATTGCCACAGAATTTGAAAAAGGTGAAATACCCTCATCAAACAAACTGATGGAAATTATGATCAAATATTTCAGACCGGAATTTTTAGCAAGACTTACAGAGATTGTTCCGTTTGCTCCAATAAACGAAAAAAATATCGTGCGCATTTTTGAAATTCAGATGAAAAATTTATTGGAAGCTTTAGATAAGCAAGGAATTAATTTTCAAATTTCAGAGGAAGCAAAAAAATATTTAGCATCAACAGGCTTCACTCCAAAATATGGAGCCAGGCAATTAGCAAGTGTAATTCGTTCACAGCTTACAAAGCCAATTTCAAAGTACATAGTTTCAGGTGAGCTAAAAAAAGGCAATAGTTTAAAAGTTGATTTACAAAATAAAGTTTTGCAATGGAAAATTCAATGATTTGATTAATAAAATGATGTCATTATTAAAAGAACTTTTTGATTGAGATATATCGAGCGCTTAAAATGTAATAAATGACAAAGAAATTTTCTTTAGCCTACAATTCAATTTCATCCATCATTCTTTCTTTGTTGGCGTATGGTTCAAACCTTGTCACTGAAAACCTGTTTATAGTTTACTGGATTATTGCAGGCTTGTTTTTATTGTTCGGCATAATCCATCTTATTGTTGTAAATAGTAACCAGATTAATTCAAATGCAAACGAAGGTGAAAAAGTAATTAAAGAAATATTGTTCGGAATATTGATCGTTTTTGCTGCGATAATTATTTTCTCTTCATTGCAATATTTCATAAGGAGTAAAGACTATCTTTTTTTCCCCATGCTTTGCAGTTGCCTTGCATTCTTTATCCCTTCTTTGATATTTCACACTTTTAATGCTGCGTTTAATATACCGAAAGCCATATTTAAAACCTGGTCTTATCCTTTAAATGAGCAGATACAATTGCCTGAAGAGAACCCTTCTGAAAGAGTATATATGATCGGTTTTGAAATTGCCAAAAAAAATTATGATACTATCAAAACTTATTTTATAGCGAAAGCACCGGCAGGAATGAATCTGGGTGATTTATATTATTTTTTTATAAATGATTATAACGAATTGCAGAGCGAAACGCCGATTGAATATACAAGCAATAATAATATTAAATACGAATGGTGGTTTCGACGAAAACACAAATGGTACCAATTTGAAAAGATTCTGAACCCTGATATAACGGTTCGCGAAAATGATATTAAAGAACATACAGTAATTATATGTGAACGAATTAAAATTGAAAATTGATTAAGAATGAGAGACCGAATTAAAAATCTGCCGGTAAATTGGATTGACGGCATGAAAATAAACAAGAATCATTTTATTTCCCAGGACAATGCATGGCGCGATGCCTTGAACGATGTTTCATCTTTGAACACATATCATTTTAGATACGGTATTATCCCTCCGTCATCTGCAGGCGAAGAAAACTTTAATATAAAAATCTCAATTGATAATTTAAATACTTTAAGCGTTATTGTCCTAGCCTGTCAGGCAATAACTCCTGGCGGGGTAAGAATAAATTTGCCTTGCACATTGAATAGCGAAAATATAAGTCTAGATACTGGCAGTATGCCATCAACAACATTTCAGTTGTCAGAAATAAACTCAGGAATGCAATGGTGGATAGTTTTACATGTTAATCCATTTCAAAAAAAACCTATTGGTAGTCCGGATCTGAATGAAAATCCGCCAAGACTTCCTTTTCTCTCGCCAACTTATTTAGTCCAGGTAATTAACGATAGTCAATACAATCAATTCGCATTTCATCCATATTCTATTATTATAGGAAAGGTGTTGTCAAATGGAAATGAAGTAATCGTCGACAACAATTATATTCCTCCCTGTTACATAACAAATGCTTTAGATGATTTAAAAAAGTTTCATGCTGAATTGGATAGCTTTCTTGCTGGCATCGAAATGCGTTGCTCGCAGATTGTGCAAAAAATTTATAGAAAGAATCAGCAGAATGATTTGTCTGAATTGGTATTATTTCTCTGTGACAGGCTTGTGATTTTTTTGAGTGAAGTTTTAACACAAATGCGTTGGTTTATTTCTTATGAATCTCCTGCATCAATGTTGCTAAAGATCGTAAGCCTTGCAAGACTGATGAAGAACGTAATTGACTTGCGAACCGGATCAGGTAAAGAAGAAATGATGAATTATTTATGTGAGTGGTGTAATTTAAAACAAGGACAACTAGAAGATTTACTGATTAGCATAGCCAATTTAAAATACGATAATAACGACGTTAATAAAAGCATTCAAAAGATAATTGAGTTTGTAAAAGTGACCACTTCATTATTTGAAACTTTAAGCAAGCTGGAATTTATTGGAAAGAAAAAGGATACTGGAATTTTTGTAAAAGAAGAGCAACGCGGAGTTTTAGATGAGGTAACAAAAACCAAAACAAGAAGACGTTTTTTCGGAAATTGATATACGATATAAATACATTTTATGAAACCACTTAATGATACAGAAAGAAGAAAAGCCTTTTCCAACTTTCTAACACTTTTTATAATTACAATTGCGATTATTGTTACAACTGTTTTCTTTAGTATTCTGGTGCCGCTTAAAGAAAATAAAAAGTTAAAAGCTGCTTTCATCGAAAATCAGAACAAACAGGATTTCGAAAAAGAATTTTGTGTAAAGCTGGATGAAATTGAACCATTACTTGATACCCTTGGACAACCCGATAGGTCGACTGATTTGATTGATGCTAATATTATTTCTAAAATAAAGGAATTAAGACACATGGCTGATTCAGCAAGTAATGGAACTGATAACATCTACCAAAGAGCAATTCATGCATTAGCAGACTTAGAAAGTGCAAAGAATAGTTTGGCTAGTTCAGGATTGCAGCTAAAAACTCAAGCAGCTTTAAGTGAGGAAAATGAACATTTAAAAGGTAAACTTGACGAGGCTAATCAATATATCAGGACGATATCAATTGATAATAATGTTGCGCCTCCATACAAATCTTTTTAAAAATATCGTGAGTCAAATTTACTTTAAGGAGGAGTAAGGAACGATGAAAAATTCTTATCTTATATTTTCGAAATCAAGATTTCGCTTAGACATACGCGTTTTGTTTGTGATGTTAATAGTTTCTTTGTTGTCGATTGTGATTCTTGGTATCAAGCTGGTTACCAATTCAAATTGCGAATATGAAATTTCTGCTTTTGGTGCAAATAAAAATATCGGTAATATTTTTTTTATCGGAGATGCAGTTTCATTTTCAATTGACGGTGTTGAAAAAAACAATGATAAGTTTGATTGGAATTTTAAAGATGGTTCTCATTTACAGCAAGGAGTTGGTGTGCAACATCGCTTCTTGAAGCCAGGTGAATTTTTAGTAACCTTGATGAAAAATAATAATTGTCTGGCAACGACTAAAATTGTTATTATAACGCCAGCTAAAAGAGAACCAATAAGCCAATATATTTCGAATCCAATAAATGGACCTGATACAGTTTGCATTGGGGATACTGCAGATTATTCCACTTTGATCGAAGCACATTCTTACAATTGGGCTATTGAAAATTCGGAAGCGTTTGCACAAAAGTATTCGAATGCAAAAATCTTGTTTACGAAAGATCAGGAGGGTATTCAGATGTTAGATTTGACAGCAGATAGCATCCTTTATCAAAAAATTATTACAGTAATAGAGAAGCCATTTTTAGAACCTAATCCTAACTCTTCTATTTCCAAACCTTCTATCTCTTTTAATCCTTTAATTACTAGTGTAATTCCATTAGGTGGTGGTCCCGGGACAATTATAACTATTAAGGGCAAACACCTTAACGGTCTCAAATCAGTAAGCTTCGGTGGATACGAAGCCACCCATAAAACGTTAGTTTCAGACAATGAAATTTTGGTAGAAATTGGAGACGTAGTTTCAGGAAATATCGTTGTTCAAACTACCGTAGGTAGTGCTACATTTACAAATCCTTTTACTTACATTAAACCTACAGTTAATGTATTGTCATCTGAAACATCCAAGATCCCTGCACATAAGATACCATCTGCGTATATAATAAGACAATATCTTCAGGCTGTTGTGGATTCTCAGAAAACAATACAAGATTTCCAAGGACTATTTTGTAACGATGTTAGCCAGTTGAATGTGTACATCAACGACAAGGCAACTCCGAGCTTTAATTTCTCGGATTTTTGTAAATATATACATGGTAAAAAAATTAAAATAACGCAGGTAAAAATAAATACAGACCCAACTAATAATTGTGAAACAGGATTGAATGTTGATTGTGAGGACAGGAGGAATAAATTGGAAAAACTATTGCACGAGAAATATAAATTTTGAACAACCTGACGAATTGAGTGGTACCCAAAAGTCAGATTATAAAAGTTGAAATTAAACAAACTGATAAGATACTTACGTTATGCTTGTAAAACAGTTGCTACAAGAAAAACTACTAATAAAGAGCTTCATTTTTGAGGAGCAAATGTTTATTAAAGCCCTGCATCATATTTGTATATCTCCCCGTAAAACTGCATACCTGTATTTTGTGCCCCATACGATATGTACATGCAACTAACGTACACCGTGATCCCCTTTTTTCTTATTTCCATCCTACAAACTTACCTGTTAGATTTGTAGAAACTGAAGTCTCGCACTAAAGTGCATAGCTTGAACTAACGCGCTGTGACCAGTTAATCTTATTAAATTAAAATGAATAGGATTAAACTCAGTTCTCTTGTATTAGTTAATTTGGACTTTTAGAAATATTGGTTGATTGTTTTTAAGATTTATTGTATCAATTCCTTTTTTCCCATCATCAAGTTGGTGCACTGTTACATCGATAAAACCAACATCTATTACAATTCGATTATCGATAAACCACCCGGTACCTAATAATGTATTGCCTTTACGAATGAAGCTTCCATTCACTGTTAAATCATTATATAATTTGATTTTTACATTATCTCCATCTGCGAAATTTTTATATGTGCCTGTTATTATTGCGGCAACGTAAACGAAATGTGCGTTTGCATCATAATTATTTCTAATAGGGTAATCTTTAGAAATACTATCAGTGTGCTTACCATCGTCTGGATTTATATTTACCGATACTGATTTAAAAAGGCCGGGATTGAAGTCAAACGATTGTTGGTTTATCTCTGAAGAACTTACATTGTTGAATATATTATATCCGAAATCTTTCATATAAAATTCTGGAGATTCAAATAACTCCTTTACAGCGATTATTTTGTAGACATAAAGAGCAGTTTCGTTATTCAGATCCATAGAAAAGTAATTGGTAGTGCGTTGTGTTTTTATCACTTGAAAAATTCTTCCAGGGCCAAGATCAAAAGCAGCAGCGGTTAATATCCAAGAAGATATACCGAATTGTTTCTTTATCTCTGAATAGTAAAGCCTAAGCGTTTTACATGCTGCTTCAGTGGATTTTTTTAAATCATCGCGATCATCGTTTCCGGGTTTAGTTAGTAAGCCCCGATCCGTTGCTGTAGATGGCATAAGTTGCCAGATGCCTTCTGCGTCAACAGATGAGGTTTCGTTTTCAAAGCCGCTTTCAACTATAGGTATATATTTCAAATCATCAGGCAAACCATGTTGCTCAAGAAAGCTTTCTATATAAGGAAAATAAAGATCTGCCCTTTTATGCAACTCGGGCATGTTGGCATTTGGGATCTCTTTACGAATAATACTCATCAATGTCTGTGCAACAAAATTATTATCTATCGGTATTTTTTCGCCACAGAACATTATTTCATGTGCTGAAGCCCGGTAGTAAATTGCTAAGCAAAAGGTAAGCATGAATGTGAGTGATAATAATTTCGATTTCATCTTAAACTTCAATCATGATATTTTGGTATTAATTTACTTAGTTGAAGAACTCTCTTGTGCGTGATTATATATTTTGCCTGAGATACTTACCGGTATTGATATTTTATTTAGCCTGTCTGTCAACTCGAAATTTAAAACGTCATTGTCTTCTATCTGTTTAGCTTTAATGACGTATATAATCACCGCCTGATGATTTGGTAACACTACTGGATAGCCTGAAATGTAAATTGGAAAGATGGGATTTACTTTGCCGTTATAACTTCTTTGTGTGAGCAACATTTTACCGGTGAGAAATTCTTGCAACGATGTGTTTTGTACCTGAATCTTTATGTAAACATCAAGTTGTATAAATACTATGTTCTGCAATGATATCGTGATATCATCAACAGAATTTATTGAAATAAATTTAGTAGATGAGGCAGCAATGTTTTTATTATCAATGATACTTTTTTTAGTTAAATCAATGCTGACATATTGCTGATCATCCGGTGAAGCACTAAAATCAATGGCAGGATATTTTTTATAAATTGTTTTCAAGGTTGCATCCTTCGGATTATAATCTATTAATGTTGAAATTTTTTTGATTGCAATTTGCTGTTGTGCATATTTAATTTGTCGATTAATATAATGTCTTTGATTATTTGGAGCAAGGTTAAAAGCTAAATTATAATTGGTTAAAGCTGTGGTAAAATCAAGGTGAATAAGTGCTGTTTCAGCTGAATTAAACAAGGAATCAAACTTAACATTATCTGTGTTCACGTTTTCAACTTTGTTTCTACTAGCAATTCCTTCTTGTATACGAGTGTGTGGGTGTGATTTTATCTTGTTTGAGTCGGTCATCATCGTCTGATGTGTCGAGTCGGGTATTGGAGATTCTTGTTGTAAGATTTGTGAGGTTTTTAGAGTGTCAACTATATTTTTCAATCTTTGTAAATTGGAAAAATCGTAATTCAGCTCACTATAATTAATACCCACTTTATATACAATCAAAAATCTATGGCTACGTCCCCCTTCATTTACAAGCAAGTTATAAACTCCTGCAACTTTTTGATCTGTAGTTATCTCAACATCGGTTGCATAAGGTGTCGAGTATTTGTAGGGCACTTGTCCTTTTTCAACAAAACGCACAGCATCAACTTTCGAGTTAAAGATAAGATCGGTATATCCTGCATCAGAAACATATATTTGTTTACCATTAATATTTTGGGCAAAAGACGTTTGCACAAAATTGAACTGGATAATAAGAATTATTGCAATTCTGAAAGGCATATTTGCAAATTTTGATTCATATACAATTCAATAATCGGTGGTTTTCTGAATTCTAAATCTTTGATTAAGTAAAGAGGGCTTGGCATCAAATGATTATTAGCTTTTGTCTTGAAGTTTTTTCTGTTATGTTGCACCTCAAGATCTATTATATGAGTAATGAAATAATCAGCCTCAAAAAAAATTTCTTTACTTCGGGGTTGACTTCTTGTATGTCTTCAAGGTCGTTTGTTGTTAAGGGAGCATTCCAATTTTCTGATTCATTTATAATTTGTATCGATCATTAATGTTAATTATTTCACCTGACAAAACACGAGTTTCATTTTCTTTTTCCACATTCCAGATAATCAATAATTTCTTTTACCCTTTAAAAAGCTATTGTCTTGCATTGTTGTTCACCGTTTTGAAAATTGTTACTATTTATGATCAAACAAAATATAGGTTTTAATTCCAGTTGTTCATTAATTCCGAACTTTTAGTATTTATTCATTTTTGACGGTTTAAATGCTCTTAACGAAACAAAAATTTGAAAATATTAGGTATAAAAATTCTTTCACTATATTGATTTTGTTCGTAACATTATAGTGATTTTGAGCAAAATGATTAGCGTACTGGGTTATGTAATATAATTGCCTAAATACTAATCGTGCTTAATTTAATCTAGCTAATCGAATGATTGTGAAGACACGGTAAATCCGTAAATCTCACCATAAACCAGTGAATATTATGTTCTCAAATGATGATGAGATAGTCGAAGGCCTCAAACAAACAGGAAGTGTAAAAAGAAAGGCAGAAGATAAATTATTTTCAACATACGCTTACTTTATGCCTACAGGTCAAAAAAAATACGATTTGGATGAGGATCATATTTTTACCGCTTATTCTGAAACCGTTTTCAAAACAATTAGTAAAATTACCAACAATGAGTTCGAAGGGCGTTCTTCACTAAAAACATACATGCATTCGATTTTTCATAATAATTGTGTTGATCTGTTGCGAAAGAAATCGTCAAATAAATATGCAGTTAACAAGGCAGAGGAAGTTACAGGCACAGTTGAAAAGTTATCTGATCCGGCTAAATCTATAATTCAGACTTTAATTGAAAAGACGGACCTGGAAATTTTAAAAGAGAAATTAAAAAATATTGGAAGCAAGTGCAAAGATTTATTGGAGCTTTTCCTGGAAGGACACAGTGATAAAATAATAGCACAACAATTACATTACAGTAATTCGGATGTTGTGAGAACAAGCCGTGGCAGATGCATCGAAAAATTACGTCAATAACCCTGTATATAATGAACAACGACCAATATAAAGATATTAACAAATACATTGAAGATTATTACAGAAATACACTTGATGAGGAACAAAAAAAAAGGTTTGAAGAAAATATAATTGTTGATCCGGTTTTTGCAGAAAAGGTTGCATTTTATCTAAGCACAATTATTGCCGCAAAGCAATTGCGTCGCGATGAGACAATACAAAGATTCAAAGAAATATATTATGACCAAAAGCAGAAAACAAAAGTGGTTAGCTTAAGAAAACGTTATGTGTATATTATTTCTGCAGTAGCTGCTATTTTGATTTTCGTTGTTGGGTACTTGATATTTTTTCAAGCTACAGCACAAGAATTGGCCCAACAATATGCAGATTCTCATTTGTCACAAATAAGCGAAACAATGGGCAAAACCAATGATAGTTTACAAATCGGAATATCATATTATAACAGGCAGAAGTATGATTCAGCTTTATATATTTTACAAGGCTTTTATGCGCATAATCCAAATAGTTATCGCGCAGTAGAGTATAGCGGGCAAACTTATTTGTTATTGAAAGATTATGATAATGCCATAAAGCAATTTGATATATTATCAAAGATGAATTTAGAAATAAATAAGGGTCCTTTCTACAAAGCAATAACGCTTTTAGAACGAAATAAAAATAATGATAAACAACAAGCTAAAATCTTATTACAAAAAATAGTAAAAGAAAATGCATATGGAAATGAAGAAGCGAAAGCATTGTGGAAAAAACTTAAATAACTAATGACAATTTAAATATAAACTAAAATGAAATACAGATTTAAATTAAAAATCTTTGGAGCATTGATTTGCTTTTTGTTATTAAGTATTGCTTATTGTACAGCACAAACGCCTAACATTCCTATTCAAAGGGAGATGTTGTTGAAATATCAACTTCCTATTACCCCTAAAGACAGCCTATCATCTAGCTGGACCATCATATTTAAAAATTCTCCTTCAAAAGCCGAGTTGCAAAATATCGAAGATACTTTACTTCGATCTGAGGCAAAATATTTCAACTTAAAATCATTATACGATTTAAAAATTGTTTTACTAC
>Ga0206903_10169_pt2 | contig 18816 bp, 9 predicted proteins | sample Alteio_BWOrgHeat_45_FD_152959 | JGI IMG/M metagenome (GOLD analysis project Ga0206903, IMG submission 152959) | Enriched cells from forest soil in Barre Woods Harvard Forest LTER site, Petersham, Massachusetts, United States -... | ecosystem: Environmental > Terrestrial > Soil > Temperate forest >... | reverse complement strand
TAGCCGCCGGGATGGGATTTGTCATGGTGTATGAACTTCTGATGGAGCTTCACCGCCGTCACTGGCATGGATGGGAAATCTCCGCCATCGTCGTGTCCTTATTAGCCATCGTGGCATGCTTTTCGATCGCCAATGGCCCGGATCTCTGGGCCAACTGGCAGCTGATTCTCCCGGACCGCCGGCTGCGCAATGGAACCATCGCCGTCAATTATTTTTGGTTCATGGGCGCTATTCTGCAATTGAATATTTTTCTATACGCCAAAGACATCATGGATGTGTCCGATAAGATGGCCAGTCTCCTCGTCATGGCGGTGGCGATGGGAGTCGGTGCCGGAAGTTATCTGTGCGGAAAACTTTCCCGTGGACGCGTCGAAATCCGGTTTGTTTTCTTCGGCGCTCTGGGAATGAGTCTCTTCGCGATTGATCTCCTCTGGGCGTATGGGTCGCCGGCTCGTGCGTTCTTAGATTTCTTCATGCTGGGCGCGGCCGGCGGGTTTTATGACATTCCGCTCATGGCCCTTATTCAGGCCAAAAGCCCGGTGGCCGAGCGCGGGCGGGTGATGGCGACGATCAATTTTCTCTCGTTTGCGGCGATCCTCTTGGCGAGCGGTGTCTTGTGGCTCTTATCGAATGTTCTTCAGCAAAATCCTGCGCAGGTGTTCTTTCTCCTCGGTGTGGCCTCTCTGGCTGTGGTCTCTACCGTTTATCTCCATAAGTACGGCTTCACGTATTTCAAGCGAGTCTGAAATTAATTGATTTTTTGGGCATCAAAAAACCCCGAAAACGGCTCGGGGTTCTTCGTCAGTTGTCGCTGACGCTCACACCGGTATTCCGGCGGGGGATGATGCGATTGCGACGTGCTTAGGCTTTTTTGACGTTCGCGGCCTTAGGACCTTTGTCGGAAGGCACGATGTCGAATTCAACCGTGTCATTCTCCGCTAAGCTCTTGAAGCCTTCTGATTGAATCGCGGAGAAGTGCACGAACACGTCCGCAGTCCCATCTTCCGGGGTGATGAAACCGAACCCTTTTGCGTCATTAAACCACTTGACTTTACCTTTTGTGCTCACTGTATTTAATACCTCTACTGTTCCAAAATTCCCCGATGCATTGGGGGGTGGCAGCTTCGGCGGCCAACCGATCATAAGGATACTACATTCGTACTCGATTGCAAGGACATTTTGACTACAATGGACCTCGTGCATGACGAACATTTTGAGAGGCTTCTCTCCCTGATCGATATCGAGCGGGAGGCGGAGCGGGCCGAGAACGAGCGCAAACTGGAAAAGATGCCCGTTCAGGCCCGGGAAGCCCTGGGAAAAACCGTTACCCGGCTCGTTATTACCCGCGAAGACTATGGGGTAGGCGGCCATGTCCTGTGGGTCTTATCGCGTCCCTCACATGGGGAGGAATATTCTCCATTCCAGGCGTTAAATCAAGGCGATCTTGTCAGCTTGTCCTTCCAGGATTCCACCATCTCCAAGGTCCGCGGCACCCTCTACGATGTAGACCAATTCGAAATCACGATTGCGCTTGATGGAATCCCGCCTACTGAAGAGCCCCCCAAAGGCAAATGCCAGCTCGATGTCCTCGGAAGTGAGGCTACCTACAAACGGATGAAAAAGGCCATTGTGTCTGTCCAGCAGGCCCAGAAGAAGGAAGTCGCGCACTTGCGAGATGTGTTTATGGGGGCGACTCCTGCTACTACGTCATTCCCCGCAGCCACTGGCGGGGAATCCATGGATCCCCTGCCAGCGACCGCAGGGGATGACGCCATTGTCTGGTATAACTCCTTACTTAATAAATTTCAGAGGGATGCTGTCGTGAAGGCGCTCGCGGCCAAAGAGGTAGCGCTCATTCATGGCCCTCCGGGAACGGGGAAGACCACCGTTCTAGTCGAAATCGTCCGGCAGGCGGTTGCCAAAGGCGCGCGGGTGCTTGCCTCCGCCCCCTCCAATATCGCCGTCGATAATATGTTGGAGAAGTTGCTAGACACCGGCCTCACGGTGGTTCGCATGGGCCATCCGGCGCGAATTCTGGATTCCTTGCGTCACGCGACGCTCTCGGCTCTCGTAGCCGAGCATCCGGATCAAAAATACATCGAAGAGCTTGATGTTCAGCGCGCACACCTTGTCCGGCAACTCCAGCGCGGCCATGACCGCGGGATGGGCTGGGATGAACGTCACTCCATGCAGAAGGAAATCAACAAGCTCTGGCGTGAAGCACGCGACTTGGAGTTTTCTATTGGAAAACAAATCCTCGCAACAGCAGACGTCGTGCTTGCGACGCATGGAGGAATCGCTAAACAGATCGCCAAGAAACCTTTTGATCTTCTGATTATGGATGAAGCGTCACAGGCGACGGAGCCCCTCTCCTGGATTCCGATCACGCAGGCAAAAAAAGTCGTGTTTGCCGGTGATGCGCTGCAGCTACCACCCACGATTTATTCCGAAGAGGCCAAAAAGAAGGGCCTCGGCATTACCCTTTTTGAAAGGCTTCAGAAAATCATTCCAGAGGAAGTGCAGACTCTCCTTCGCATTCAGTACCGCATGCATGAGACGATTATGGGGTTTTCCTCCCAGCAGTTTTATAACGGAGCACTACAGGCCGACGAGTCTGTCCGAACCCACACGATTGAAGAGTTGCCAGGAATCCAGCCTTCCACCGTGACCGGCAAGCCACTCATGTTTGTGGATACTGTTGGCGCGGGCTACGAAGAAGCCTGGAATGACCTGCTGGAAAGCCGCGAAAATGAGGGGGAGGCCAAACTGGCGCTCTATCTCTATCAGCAATTACGGGATGCCGGAGTGCCAGCCAAATCGATTGCACTTCTCACGCCCTATGTCGCTCAGGCCAGATTGCTCAAGCAAATGGCCGGCTATGATGAGGGAATAGAGATCGGCAGTATCGATGGCTACCAGGGGCGCGAAAAAGAGGCCATTATTCTCTCACTCGTCCGGTCTAATGACAGGGGGGAAGTCGGCTTTCTGGGCGATACTCGCCGCATGAACGTCGGCATGACCCGTGCCCGCCGCCTTCTTATTGTGCTCGGCGACTCCAGCACCCTTTCCCGCCACCCCTTCTACCTCAAATTCATCGAATACGCTGACGCCCATGACGCCCACCACAGCGCCTGGGAATGGATACATCAATAAAACAAGTACAGACGCTCCTATGCTGACCAAATCTGCTCGTTAGATGGGATGCTATAATTGCACCGATGCCTAAGGTGTTCGAGTGGAACGGCTATAAATTCTTTTTCTTCTCGAACGAAGGCGATCCTCGTGAGCCTTGCCATGTTCATGTACGCAAGGGTGAACGAATAGCGAAGTTCTGGGTAGAACCAACAGTCGTGCTCGTGTCAGCTTACGAGATGTCATCTGGCGAATTGAAAAGCCTGCAGAAAGTCGTTGAAGAGAAACAGGATCTTATCAGGAGGGCTTGGAATGAACACTTCCGATTTTGACGCGAAAGCAGCCAAGGTGTGGTTTGATGAAAATAATCTTTGGGTGTCGCTTCACGATGGTCGGCAACTTGCGGTCCCATTGGCCTATTTCCCACGATTAGTTAAAGCCACACCTCAGCAGAGAAATAAGCTGGAGATGAGTGGTGGTGGAACGGGCATCCACTGGGATGAACTTGATGAAGATATTAGTGTCGCAGGTCTTCTGCTTGGCCACGCTGACGTGACTTATCTTCGTAAATCGGCATAAATTCATGAAATTGACGGATGAAGAAAAGAGAGAAATGCTAGAAGATGGACTCGATATTAAGCGCCGTGATAGTTTTCGCGTAGGACGTTCGCCGCGCGGCCCCGTGTCGTTTGAGTCTTATTTGATTGCTCTGGATGACCTGCAATTCGCCATTCCATCCCAGCGGCTTAAGAGATTCGTACCTTACTCAAACATCAAGCTGTAATTTGTAATACCCCCTTCTACCTCAAATTCATCGAATACGCCGACGCCCATGACGCCCACCACAGCGCCTGGGAATGGATCCACGCCTAAAATACGACCTTAACAAAGCTTAACCTGGATTTAACCTTCCCGACCTCGCGCTGCAACACTCACCCTATAGAGTAGGCCTACGATAAAACTGGGTATTTTAGGCCCAGTTTTTTAGCCATTGGATGGATGGGAATAACTTGAGTGATCGTTTAGACTTGAGCATTGTTGAATAGGGCGAAATTGACTGAAATTGGAGACTGACATGAAATCTTTTAAATCTATAGCAGCGTCTGTCCTTTCATTCTTATTAGTGGCGCAAACTCTTCCGGCTGCCGGTCTGCCGATGGAAGCCCCATTAAATCCCTTTTCGATTGCAATCCCTGCTCGCCTAGGATTCGTTTCAGATGAATATTCACCGCGACCTGGCTCTACTGGTGCGCCGGACATTATCCTCTTACAGAATTTGCACGTTAACCGGTCGGTCCAGTTTGCCATCTCTGGAATTCTAAAGCATCTCAAGACGCAGAAACTCCTCCCTGAGCAGATCGCGGTAGAAGGCGCAACAGGGCCAATCTCCATTGCTTCTATGCAAGCCTACCCGGATGCTGCGATAAGGAAAGCCGCGTCGGATTATCTCGTCGAACAAGGTGAAATGCCGGGAGCGATGCATTTTGTTGTGACCGAAGGCCAGGGTGGTCTCTACGGTGTCGAAACGGATGAGATTTATAAGGCGAACCTGGAGGCGTACCAGAAGACTTACGTGCAACGCCAGCGTTTAAAGGTTGAATTGACTAAGCTTGCCAAGGCCCTCCGTCTCCTCCGCCGCGACCCACCCTTAAAGGATAAGGCTGTCCTCCTTAGTAAGGATATAGAGGCCGTCACCCGCCTGATTGACACGAAAACTGTCCCCACCGATCTCCAGGCAACTTTGGGAAGCGTTTTGGGGTCCATCGACCGCCTGAAACAGGTCCTGCCGAAAGAGGTGGGGGTTTCGCTGATTGACACGCTTTCTGCTGGAACTCATTTTTATGCCTTTGCGATGATGCGTAATGAAGATCTCTTCAATAATACCCTCGCCCTGCGCCAGAAGACGGATCAGACCACCACGGTTTTAATCACCGGCGGCTTCCATACCAAAGGCCTCACAGAAGAATGCAAAGCCAAAGGCTTGAGTTATGTCGTCATTACTCCGAACATTCGGAAGCATGATGCGGTGGATGAAAGGCTTTATACCGAACGTCTTTTGGGTTATCACCTCACGCGCGAGCAGGTCACGCAGGGGCTTGATTGGTCATCCATCAATCAATTGGAGCCGATTTACCCGGTTTCCAATGGAGCACTGAATGTTTGGCCAGCGGCTATTCGATCGGCCACTATTCCAGTGCGACTCAAATTAATGGCGGTTCTTTTCGCGGTTCTGGCTCCTTTCACAGCGATGATGTCTGGCCAAGTCCGACAGCCTGCGGCTCCTGCCGTTGTGGCTATTGAAAATCAGCCGGTGACTCCTTTTACTTCGCCAGACAATGGCCTGAAATTTATCAGGGAACAGCGCGGACCCGATGAGACCCAACTTCCAGCCACTTGGCGGATGCGTACTGATGTTCATATGCCGGGCTCGCCTGAAGATCCGGATGGGCATATAAAAGATCTTCTTATACGCGAAGGAATCGGAACTTACGATACATCTGTGGCCATTCATGAATTAATTGTCACGCGTAATTTCCGCGAAGCCAAGGCGATGATTAAGGCTTATCATCAAAAGGACAAACCATCGACGGGCCCGGTGTATGGAAGCAATATGGAAATCGCTGCCTACCCACGTCCACAAAATCAAGCCGAAGCTCCAGGCGCTTTTCATCAGTTCAATCGAGGAGCTTATTACTATTTCAATTTCACGCGCACGACGGGTGAGTGGACCCCGGATTGGCAGTTTTGGAACACCATTACCGGCGAAAATGCTTGGCTTCTTGGACGTATCGCCGAATATATTATTGCCTCAGGGGATCGAGATCCCGAACTTTTAGAAATGATTCAGACGATTGTGAATGGCGAGGCGGCTCTGCAAGATCCGGAAGCTCAAGGCGGGATTCGCTTCGGTCCGCAGCAGTTCCACGCACCAGATGAGCCTGATCAGCAACTCCGAATCAATTCCGAAAATCAAGCCTCAGCGTTCTCCTCACTCCGCAAAGCCGCTGTCGCTGCGGGAAATCAACACTATGCGGATATGGCAGAGAAAATTTGGCATTTTATGAGTGTGGCCGATATTTATAACCCACTCACCCGCCAGATGCAGAAGGGAATGCTTAATTCCGACACCCATACCTTTTTCGTCGATGCTGTCTGGAACGCCGATCGCAATCGCTGGGAAGCACTTCCGGAAGACGCCACCGATTCCGGTGGCATGTGGTCGATCTCCGCTTATGGAGTTAAGCGAATTGATGACCGTTATGGAAAAGGAACGGCCTATAAGATGTACATGTCTCTTCGTGCGCGGATGGGTCGTACGGCCGATTTCCGGCACGCGACAGAAGCACAACCTATCATAGGATTCGATTTCAGCGATAAATTCCCAGATGACCAAGGTTTAGCCGGCGTGGAATGGTCGGTCGGTGGACGCAATGCCGCCCAGCACCTTGTGGACGCTTATCGCGACGGCGATGAGAAAGATGTTTTGACCGGCCCTCAAATTGCAGGGCTGGTACGCGATGTTCAGACCATCAATGCCTTCGTTGCACGTCCCGAAGTATCCACGAAATATGCCGTCGGCCCGGGAATGGGAGAGGACCGGATGGGAACAGAAGAGCCCCGGAATGGACAGACCGGTTGGGGTTGGTATTCCGCCCGCGGCGATGCCATGGCGGCCATTTGGGGAGTCTTTCCGGATGATCCCCTATATACGGTTAGACTGCCAGCCGTACCCAATGGCGCAAGCTCAAACGCGCCTCTACCTCAAGAGGCTGCAGTGACCGCATCTCAGAATGCTCCTCAGGCAGAGGATACCGTTTTGGCTTCTGGACCGAGCGGCGCGCCTTATATAGGAACCATCGGAGATTTTTCAGTATGGGCAGATGGCCTCTTCGACCTTTCCGGTGGCGCTCGGATCCGCATTACCTTCCCAGTGAGTCAGGCGGGAACTAAGTTCCGGCTGCGCTTAATGCCACAGGGTGGAAACCCTAATACGCCGATTGGACTTAATCAGACTCCCTATACGATACCTGCCAGCGGTATTGTGGAAATCACAATTCGGGCAGCCGATTTTCGATTGTCTGAAGCCCGGCTTCGCACTTTGCAGCAGCTCACGATCCTTTCTGGCTCTAATGCTTTTGGCGGCCTAGGTCAGGATGCCAGCCATCGTGCCGTTTTTACCAAAATCGAGAAAATCTCTCAGGCCGGAGCCGCATTGTCAGCCCCAGAGGCCACTGCCGCTGTTGAACCTGCACCTGCGCCAGTACCGGTTCCTGTACAGTCGCCGATGGTCGCTTCGCGTGTAGCTCCGGTCGATGTTCTCGAGTTGGGTATGGACGATATTCAGGACAACGCTGTTGCCTATACCAGAATTCATCGTCTTGAAAGGAATGAGAGTGACTTCATTTTGCGGGGCACGTATGTCCAGTTCGTCTTGACCCCGAATTCGCTTTCCTCCTATCGCTTCCAACACATACGGCTTGGCCTGAACGGTCATTCTGGACCGAATCTGGAAAAATCTGAGGGGATGGCCTGGAATGTCGGTCTAGAAAACGGACAATGGGTTAGTTCGGATAAGTCTGTTCGCGTATCGCAGGGTCCAGACGAAGTCACAGTCCTGATACCGGTAACGGCCATCAAGGGCCAGCTCTCCAACAGCGGTGCTGTGTTTGAAGAAGCATGGGCACAGACCGGACCCTTAGCCACATTTCGCGGATCTGACGATAACGAACCCAAGGTCCAATTTCACGGCGTGGTGCGTGCTATCAACAATCCATACCTTGAGAAAGAAACGGAGGCCGCGGCTACCCGACCCCAAGTTGCCGCGCAAGCGCAGTCTACACCCCAAACCCCAGCCGTGGCAGCGCCGCAAGAGGCCACCGAAGTTCTGGCAAGTCACGCTAACGGTCCTTACGTAGGAACTATGGGCGATTACGCTGTCTGGGCGGATGGTCAATTTAATCTTCCTTCGGGCACAAAAATTCGGATTACTTTTCCCAGAGACCAGGCCGGGACAAAATTCCGGCTTCGACTTCTACCGGAAAGCGGAAGTCCGGATCAACCCGTCGGGGTTAATAGAACACCTATTACGATTCCGGCCGATGGGATCGTTGAAGTTACGATCCGGGCCTCTGATTTTGGCCTGTCCGAAACCGAATTACAAAATCTTAAACAGATCTCCGTTCATTCGGGCGCTAATGGATTCGGCTCACTTGGGCAAGGGGCGGACAAACGAGCAGCATTCCAGAAGATTGAGACAGTGGCCCCAGCTCGGATTGGGTTGTTGAATATTATACGTTCCGCTCAACGCGTAGCCATGATGGCCTTCGGGGTAGTCGTTTTCAATGCCATAACCACAACCTCTTCGTTCGGAAGCACTCTACCCAGCGCCATAATGGCTCACGCACCAATTGTTGCTCAGGTACCCGGGCATCTTGGCCTCGGGGCGATCTTCGCTATTTCCTTCACACCCGTCACAATTCTTGCGGCTATCGGAATACTGGCACTGTTAGCCGTCAGCATCATCGCTATAAGATCAAACAAGAGGATTATAAACGTACTCGGCGTCAGCCTCCTCGTTGGCCTATTAGTGCTTGTTCCCCAGTTGAATCGCTCAGTCGGAAATTCAAGCCCGGAGGTGGCTCCTCCAACAGACACATCATCTACTCCTGATCAAACCATCCCGCAGCCGATCGCGCCGGCCGAGCTGCCGCCAGCGGTTACTCCGCCAGCCACCAGTAATGCCCCCGGAGAATTAATTGCCTCTCAGACGTCAGGTTCTTACCAGGGATCAGTTGGTGATTTCGCCGTTTGGGCCGATGGTCAATTTGATCTTCCGTCTGGCACGGTTCTTCGGATCACCTTCCCCACCAGCCAAGCGGGCACCAAGTTCCGGTTGCGCCTTTTGCCCGATCGGAGCCAGGCGAATCAGCCGATTGGTGCGAATCAGACTATCCAGACGGTCCCGGTCAATGGCGTCTTCGTAATCACGATACGGGCTCAGGATTATGGATTAAGCGAGACTGAACTGCACGACCTGCAACAAATTTCCATCCACTCAGGGGCCAACGGCTTTGGTCCGCTTCCTCAGGGTGCCGGCAAGCACGCTGTTTTCGAAAAGATCGAAAAAGCTTCCAGCAGAATTGGCACCGCCAGTCCTGCAGCAGCTGCTGCGAAGCCTGTCCTTGCCACAGCTGCGCCACAAGCGCCTGCTGCGAGCGCACAGGGTTTCCGCTTGGAGTTTGACGGCCCCGCAGGTACTAAACCTGACCCGACTCAATGGACGTACGACATTGGTCGCACGGGTTGGGGTAACAATGAACTCGAAAATTACACCAATTCCTCAGAAAACGCGCATTTAGACGGACAGGGCCATCTGGTCATCCACGTTGCCAATAACAACGGGAACTACACTTCCGCTCGTATCAAAACAGCAGGACTCATCTCGGCCCAATATGGTCACCTCGAAGCGCGCATTAAGATGCCCGGTGGTCAAGGCATCTGGCCAGCCTGGTGGATGTTGGGGAATCAATTCGGATCGATTGGGTGGCCGAATGCGGGCGAGATTGACATCATGGAAAATACCGAATCCCGCGGAGCGGGCGTTAATTTCGGTACGATTCACGGCCCCGGCTATTCAGGCGGCAATGGACCCTCAAGAAAATACAGCTTGCCAAACGGTCAGAGATTTTCCGACAGTTTCCATGTCTTTGCAATCGACTGGGCTCCAGGGATGATCAAATGGTATGTCGATGGCAATCTTTATCACACGGAGACGCCCGCTACACTGCCATCCGGCACTCAATGGGTTTTTGATCAACCCTTCTCTATGGTCTTAAATGTTGCCGTTGGAGGAAATTTTGGCGGCAATCCGGATTCGACAACAAAATTCCCACGAGACATGGTCATCGATTACATTCGTTATACGCCGCTATCAGGCGCAGTCCCAGCGACAGCGCCACAGCAGACCGTTGCCGTCCCACAGCCTCGGTCCACTGCGCGCCAGGCACCCGCCAACGCGCCAGCTGAGCTTATTGCCTCTCATGCGGCAGGTCCTTACCGGGGATCAATTGGCGATTTCGCCGTTTGGGCCGATGGTCAATTTGATCTGCCGTCTGGCGCGGTTCTTCGGATTACCTTCCCCGCCAGCCAAGCGGGCACCAAGTTCCGGTTGCGCTTATTGCCTGATCGTACTCAAGCAGATCAGCCTTTTGGACTAAATCAAAAAATCCAAACGGTTCCTCCCGGTGGAGTATTTGAAATCACTATTCGAGCTTCCGACTATGGTCTAGAAGAGGCCCAGCTGCGTAAGATCGAACAGATATCCATTCACTCGGGAGCAAACGGTTTTGGATCGCTTGGCCAGGACGCCAGCAAAGAGGCGATTTTTGAGAAAATCGAAAAAGTGACACGAAGAGCAGCGGTCATAGACTTGTCGCACCCTGTCCGCTCTGGAGTGCTGGCCGCCATGAACACGTCAGAATTGCCTTTGTTTGGGCGAACTGCCGCAGAAGTAACAGATAGATTGTATGGGAGCCAAACAGGGCCCGTTTCAACATTCGCTCATCCAGGGCCTGGGTTCCATGCGCTTTCGATGGATCAACCATCGGTAGCACGAAACATTTTACCGACCATTTCTCAACCCGGCCTTTTTCATTTGGTGGCCCAGCAAGCAGGCAATGAAGGGGTTCTGGCCACCAGTCCCAGCGGACGATATGAAGGGACGATCGGCGATTTCGCTGTCTGGGCCGATGGAAACTTCAATCTTCCTACGGGCACAAAAATCCGACTGACATTCCCGACAGAACAAGCAGGGTTCAAGTTCCGCCTACGCTTAATGCCGCAGGGTGGAAACCCTGATACGCCGGTCGGACTTAATCAGGCTCCCTATACGATTCCAGCAGACGGAGTTGTGGAAATCACCATCCGCGCGGCCGATTTCAAACTCCGGGAGACACAACTGCGGACCTTGATACAAATGTCAGTTCACTCTGGCGCCAATGCATTCGGTAATTTGAATCAAAGCGCCGATAAGCATGCCGTCTTCGAGAAAATTGAGATCGTCAATGACAACCGCTTAAGCGCAGCCTTGCGGCTCTATGGAATCGGTGATTATCAGGGTGTTTCGATCGAGGAAGTCATGCAGCGCGAGTATTCGAATAAATCCCTGATCGATCTTGCGAGCACGTACTTCAGCCGTTTGTGGCGACCGCTTGGTAAAACCGTGGCGGCCATCGTTGTCGGCCTGCCCATTTTAGGCGTTCTCTCCGAATTGTCTTCGACACGGGCATCGGCGGAAACTCTTGGATTGGCCCAGTCACAGGCGTCTGCCGTGATTCAGGCGGTTCATCAGACCTCGCTCGGGTTCGCTGCCCTACATTTAAATCCGGCTGTCGCGATATTTGTGATCATTGAAATCCTCATCGTGAGTGGATTGTTGGTCATGATCGGGTCCGTACCATCCAATCCATATTCGAAGAGAGATTCTAAACCTCGTTTGATTTCGCGTGTTATGGTTTTCGCATTCGGAGCAATGGTCGCAAGTGCCGGTTTCATCGGGCTAAACAAATATCAATATCTTATCCCGACACGTTTGGCGAACATAGAGTCAAACCCATCAATTACCAATTCCGACATCACAGTGAATGTCCGAGAAGATAGGCCAGTCGATTTACGCGCCATCGATGAGATCTTCGTGGTATTCCCAACCAGCATAAAAGATACATATGCCCGTGTAAGGGTAAAGTCAGAGGACGGAAAGACGAATGAGATTAACCTCGGCCAGATCGAGAGAGATGGATCCCCGAATTTTCATTCTCTCGGGATCGCCGTCGCCTATTTCGGATTGAAACCCGAACAGCGGAAGAGTGTTCACATCGCCTTTGTTGACGAGAACGGACATCCGATACCGGTCAATATTGTCCTCACTATTGCGCCGGCGCCGAAAAAGCAAAAGGCAGCGCCGGGGGCGGAGCAGAAGCCGAAGGTTGTCTCGAAGATGACAAAACTCCTCACAGGTGCAATCGTCGCCGTCGGGTTATTGTTTGGACAGAGTCACGCGCAAACCGCGACGCAGCAATTGCAGGTCCAAATCGAAGAACACCCCTCGTCGGCGTCTCACCTCGAGGTACAGAGTGAAATGAGCCCCATAAAGTCCTTGGTGATGACTTCTGATACCAATGGCTCTAAGAGGACTATTTCTTGGTCGTTGCCGAATTCCGTTCAGAAAAGCCAGTACACCTATGTGCGAATTCCGGTTGTGGGCAAGAAGGGCACCGAAGTGGCTGTCCAGTTTGTTGAGAAAATGCCTGCGCAAGATGATTCCGCCGGAAGAATCGCGATGACTATTTCGCTCGTGGCTGACGGCGAGAATGAGCTCATCGTTCCGATGGCGCTGGTCGGGCCGGGATCTTTTGACTCTATTACGGTTCAAGTCTCCGGGAAAGATGCCAAAGAAACTGAAGCCGGCAGCACCACGCCGCGTTTTGTGGACCTCCCTCCTTCAAAGCTTGAAACGTTCAATGCTGGAAAGATTGAGGTTGTTGCAGGTCATGCCGCCGCTGCTCAACCGATCCCGAACAACTCTCCGAAACCGAAGAAAGAAACGCCCCGAGAGATTTTGAGGGATTTGTTGGGGGATTATTTTGAGGCGCAATCTGAAGTCCAAGCCGCAGAGTCTCAAGAAGGGCGTTTAAATACCGATACGACGCGTGGTCCCGCCTATGCGCATCTTCAGCAGGCGTCAGACGCGATCAGAGACTTTATGGTTTCGCCCAAGGGCTTAAGCGCCATGCGCGCAATCGCCAATGATCCGAAAGAGCCACTCTATAGACGAAAGAGCGCCCAAAACTGGCTGGACTCTGTAGGTAAGAAGGGCGCCAAGTCTGTACCGCGTGGTACGTCGGATTCCGGGCAGGCTTCTCCGACCTATATGGGCGAGCCCATTAAGGCCGTCATGGCAAGCGAATATCCAAATACGCCTCTCATTGAACGGGTACAAAATTTCATAAAGCCCATTTTGGCCGGGACTGCGGTTGTTTTAACGGCCGCTATTGGATTAGGGCATCTCCTTAGCCATGCGGCGTCGCAGTTTGGACAGATCGGCACAAATCTTCCACTGCAGCATTTGTCGGTGGCAACAGCTGGTATTCCAACGCCTCATTCCTTATTAGGGTACGTGGTGACATTGGCATTGATGGCTTCATACGCCTTCTTATTTAGAACAAATCGGCTCCAAGAGGTGCATGCGACTGTTGCCGAACTAGCCCCAAAAATGGCCGGGCTAACAACTTCAAACCCTATCGAGAAATTGGTCAATTACGCCAAGGGAATGTTCAACCCTGGTTCTCCCGAGAATCCTTTGTCTGAAGGGGCTGAGGAACGCTTAAAGAACAAACTGGAAGAATTTGGTACTGAGTCGATTCAAGGCGCCGCCTAAAAAAATACATCTATAAATCAGCGTGATTCAGCAATCGACTCCAATAACGCTGACTCATCCTGAATTTACACTGACGTAACACAACTTTAACCTTCCCGTAACTTCGAAGGGCTATCCTATAGATGTCATGATGAACACACCTCGCAACGGATATTTAGCCCCTTGGTCGAACCGGCGGGAAATCGTTGGTTTGATGGGTGCCTTTATGATCGCCCTCATCAGCTCTTCAGGGCATTCAGATTTGTTTGTAAAAGAGACTCGCCAGCTCATCCAACAGCTTATCCGCCTCATGCTTGTGTTTTTTGGATTGGTCACGCCGATAGGTCAAACACCCGGGACAACTTTTCAGCACGTGGCAGCCCAGGCTCATCACAAGGTTCCGGTGGTCGCGCACATCGCATCACCTCTCGTGGCTCCCGCTCATCCTCGAGCTGTCGAAGCGCCTGTCAGCATGGAAATGCACGGGCTTCCCATGAATAACTTTCTGAAGCATTGGACTTATATTTTTGAAGGGAAAGCCACACTTCACGATAAACCATTTCAGAATGCCAGCGTTCTGGTTCGCGTGACAAACGATACTCAGTCGGTCACTCAAGGGACCATTACCGGCGCTGATGGAAGCTATCGCCTTCAGGTGAGCATTGACGGACGCGAGGGAGATCCTGTGGATTGGACTTTGGTCGCCTATACTCCGGATTTCCAAAAGGTGGAGCTTAATGGCCGCAACATTGTTCAGCCGGACAGTGATCAGGAATTGCAGAAAGACCAACAGCCCATTTACGTGAACACCACCGTCGAATTCTTCCTGACTCTCAATCATTAATCAGCCTGTCTTTTGCTACCATATAGACGACTTTGAAAACGTTTATCTTAGACACAAACGTCCTCATCCACGACCCCGAAGCGCTCTTCACCTTTGAAGGCAGTAAAGTAGTTATTCCTCTCACCGTCGTCGAAGAGCTGGACGGCTTCAAGAAATCCAACGATAACCGTGGCCGCAGTGCGCGCATGGTGTCCCGCTATCTGGACGAACTCCGGCATCATGGGAAGCTCACGGAAGGAGTTCCCCTCGAACACGGCGGACAACTGACGGTCGAAGTCCGGGCGCGAGCGCCCCTGCCCCATAGCTTTAGCAACCACAGTAAAGATAATCGCATGCTTGAAACCGCGCTGGGGTTAGTCCATCAGGGAGAGACGGTCGTTTTTATCACCAAAGATATCAACCTTCGCATCAAAGCCGAGGCCATCGGCATCGCGGCCGAAGACTATGAAAGGGAAAAAGTATCTCCGGATAAACTCTACACGGGCTGGAGGGATCTGGGGCTTCCGTCAGAGTCCATCGATAAATTTTTTAAGCTGAAGAAGCTGGAGCCGCCCGTGGATCATTGGGCTCCGAATGAGATGGCCATCCTGCACGGCCATGGCAGCGAATCCCAGAGCGGTCTGGCGCGCTTTGACCAGAAAACGCACATGCTTCAGCCGCTCAAGTACGCCAATGCAAAACCCTGGGGGTTAAAGCCGCTCAATACTGAGCAGCGTTTTGCCCTGGAGCTTCTGATGAATCCAGAGGTTGAACTGGTGTCTTTGGTTGGTGTCCCGGGCTCGGGGAAAACCTTATTGGCTCTGGCAGCGGGTCTTGAGCAGATTCTAGAGGAGAAGCGGTACCGGCGCATGTTGATCGCACGCCCGGTCATCCCCGTCGGCCGGGATATCGGCTATCTGCCAGGGTCTAAGGAAGAAAAGCTCAGCAGCTGGATGGGAGCCATCTACGATAATCTCGAGTTTCTACTCGATGAAACTGACAATCCCAGTCCCTCAAAGCGTGACAATCCCTCCGAAGACGATCTCGGCTCCAAAGTCGTGCGGCCGCGGCGCACAGCCAACCCCTTCCAGGACGATAGCGAGTCCTTATCCTCCGGAAGCCAGAATGTCGAAGCCTTGTTCGATTCCGGAAAGATTGTGGTCGAGGCCGTTGCCTTCCTGCGCGGACGCACCCTCCCTAACCAGTTCATTGTGATTGATGATGCTCAGAATCTCACGCCCCATGAAATGAAAACGGTAATCTCCCGCGTGGGAAAAGGATCCAAAATCGTTGTCACGGGAGATCCCTACCAGATTGATAATCCGTATCTGGACGCCGCCTCGACAGGGCTCGCCAATCTTGTGGAAAAATTTAAAGGACAGTCCGTTTACGGCCATATGACCTTCTCTAAGATCGAACGCTCGACGCTCGCCGCCCTTGCCTCCGAACTTCTTTAATAAAACGCTCTTCTGGGTTGTTCTTTTGGGCGGCACTTTTTTGAGGTTCCATGCGCTGGACCGTCAAAGCCTGTGGTTTGATGAGTTGGAAACTCTGAAGAGCCTCTCGGCGCCGGTTTCATCAGCGTTCAACCAGCCACTGAATCCACATCCTCCGGTCTACTTTCTACAGTTGCGAGTCTGGCAGGCGGCGTTAAAGATGCTTGGAGTTGATAAGCTGAGTCTGGGTGCCCTGCGGGCAAACTCTGCTTTTTGGGGAGTGCTCTCTCTCATTCTACTCTACCTTCTGGTCGCACGATCCCTGGGGGCACGGGGCGGTGCGCTAGCGGCCTCGATCGCGACTTTCTCGCCCTTTCATCTGGCGTATAGCCAGGAATTACGACCTTACATTTTGACAATTGTATGGGGGCTTCTTGGTTTCATCGTCATTGAACAGATTCCAATCTCTGTAAGGGCGCGAAGGCCTTGTGCGGCCCTGATCGGGATATGGGTGCTCGAACTCTACACGCATTATTGGGGTTTGTTTGTGGCTATATCGCAGATGCTTTACGGTTGGTGGAAATACCGGAAATTCGGGTGGGCATGGATATTCCCCGGTGGCTTATTTATGGCTCTGGGAGTTTTTTCCCTCTGGTTACCGGTCTTCCGCATCCATTTTCATGAAATAATGGCGCGTAACTTCGAGATCCCACATCCGACGCCAGATCTTCTGGTGAAGACCCTCGTGGCGTTTACGGGTGTCCAGTTCCGATTCGCCTTGTCGGACTTTTCTTGGGCCGTAGCGCCTTGGATCAAAGCTGTGACGGTTACGGTTTATGGGGTCTCTCTGATCCTGGGACTGCGTCAGGGATCGCTCGCCGCGCGCTTGTGGCTTGGCAGCGGTCTTGTGATCCCGTTTTTGGTCAGCTATTGGCACCCAATTTACGTTTGGTATCGCTACCCTTTCATTTGCTACCCGGCATTTGTCTGGTTGGTGACCTGGGGCGTGTTGTCCGTCAAAAGGCGATGGATGCGCGGAATCATGATATTTATTCTTTTAATCTCCGGTGTCGCAACCTGCCGGACCTATTTTACAACCTGGAATAAAGCCAACCCCCAGGCTGTCGCTGAGTACGTTGCGAGTCTAAAGACGCCGCGGACAGTCATCATTCGCCCTGCATATTTTTCCGATCTCTTTGCCTTTTACGATCTTGGGCCAGCCCTCCCAGTCATCGACGAGGATAAGCTGGATAGCTCGTCGGGTCGGGCGGCCTATCGCCGGAATGACATTGTCTTTGTGGCTTTTGATGTGCCTGAGGATCCTGTTGGCGATGCCCTCCGCGCCGAGTATTCAGTTCTATCAGTCCGTTCCTTCCCCAGCGCGATCCCACTGCACGGAATCAACGTTTACCAGCTTCGCCAGAAGGGATGAACGGCTGTATACTATCGAGCGATGAAGGATCTTTCTTTGCAGGAGTTTCTATTGGTGGGTTTGATTCTGGCTGGCGGGATCTTCCTTCGCTTCCATGCGTTAGACCGCCAAAGTTTGTGGGGAGACGAGATATCTACTCTCCGGACGATATCGACGCCCGCGGGCCAGATGATCCATCGGTTCGAAACCTACGAAACGAACCCGCCTCTTTTTTTCCTTCAATTGAAAATCTGGCGGAAACTTCATTGCCGATCTCTCGTCAAACTCCGGGCTAATTCTGCTCTGTGGGGTTCTCTAAGTCTCTTTCTCGTCTTCCTGCTCGGACGCCGGTATGGGGGGGGAGTCACTGGGACTCTTAGCGATGACGTTCCTGGCCATATCGCCTTTTCACCTGGCTTACAGTCAGGAACTCCGCTGCTATGCGATGGCGGTCACGATCGCGCTCGCGGGATGGTTGAATTTAGAAAGAGTAGTTTCAGGCGAGCGAAGAAGCCTGCCTTTGCAAATCTTCTTATGGACCGCTCAAATGTACACGCATTTTTGGGGGGTCTTTGTGGTGCTGGCCCAGATGATATACGGCTTGTGGCAGACACCGCGCCAAAACCGGACGAAAATTTTGGCGGCTGGTGGAATAGCGGGGCTCCTCTTTAGCTTGTGGCTTCCTATCTTGTTTCAACAGATGAATGTCGTGGACCAACTCGTTTTCTGGGCGTCCCCATTTGCCATCAAAAATCTGGCCAAAGTGTTTCTGGCTTACAGTGGTCTTTATTTCAACATGGCCTCATCGGTTTTCTATTTGCGTTCCATTATCGGGGTCTTTATCGGAACGGGGCTGCTGTTTGCCGTGGCGTTAGGGCTGGGCTTCTGGCGCGGCTCAAAAGCGGCCATGGTTTGGCTTGTGGTTGGTCTCGTTGTTCCCTGGATCTTGAGCGCGTGGAAACCGCCGATTTTTCTCTGGTATCGCTACACCGTCCATATGCTCCCAGGGTTCGTCCTTCTTGTTTCAGCCGGGTTTCTGGCGATTAGGCCTCGATGGTTGCGAATTTTGCTGATCCTGATTGGCCTAGGGTCGCAAGTCTGGGGCGACTGGACGTATTTCAACGGCTGGCAGAAAGCCAACCCAAAAGCAGTAGTCGCATACGTCCATCGGATCCGCCAGCCGGACTCGATTGTTGTCCGTCCCGCCTATTTTGGCGACCTATTCAACTTCTACGATCTGGGGACTACTGCTGTGATTGATGAAGATAAGCTTGATAGCCCGGATAAGCGCGCCGCGCTCAGCGGCCATCACGCCATTTTTCTACAGTTTGATGTTCCCTCTGACCCGGTCGGGGACGCGATTGTAAGCGAATTTAAGCCCATTTCCGCGACCTATTTCCCCGGTACTGCCCACCTCGGCATCACCGTCTATCAATTACAATAGACCTGAATTTGCACTGTCAGGCAGGAATTCTGTATGCTCTCACAATATTTTTCTTAATCTTCGATTATTAATTGCCCATGAGTGATGTTGCACCACAACCTAACGCCGCCTCACAGGAAATCTCGCGACGGTCGTTTCTGAAGCTAGGGTGGGGAG